>UMED01014251.1_pt1 | contig 46657 bp, 30 predicted proteins | sample 1964661 | NCBI WGS metagenome assembly UMED01 (sample SAMEA4836011, study PRJEB28245) | human gut metagenome | biome: gut microbiome; material: fecal sample | place: Denmark | collected 2008
TGATGAGTTACATCATATTTTGTAATCTGGAATGGATCTTTTCCATTTTCCTGTAACTCAGTCAATTTCTCACGACGCACCTTTAATAACTGGTTTAAATCCTGTTCCTGTGCTTTCTTCTGCTGTTCTGCCACCTTTTACACACTCCTTATCTTTAAATATTTCTCTCGATACCGAGAATTTTGTATTCCATTACACCTGCAGGCATTTCAACGGAAACAGTATCACCTTTTCTTGCTCCGATAAGAGCTTTTCCAACCGGTGATTCATTGGAAATTTTACCTTCCAAGCTGTTTGCTTCTGTTGAACCTACAATTTTAAATTCCATTTCTTCTTCAAATTCAACATCGTAAACTTTTACTTTACAGCCTACGCTGATTTTATCTAAATCTACTTCATCTTCTACAACAACTTCTGCATTTTTAAGAATTTTCTCTATTTCTTCAATTCTGGCTTCGATATCTCTCTGCTCGTCTTTAGCTGCATCATATTCTGCGTTTTCAGACAAGTCACCCTGTTCTCTGGCTTCCTTAATCTTCTCTGCCACTTCTTTTCTTTTGTTTACTTTTAAATCGTGTAATTCTTCTTCCAGTTTTGTCAGTCCCGCATACGTAAGTAATGTTTTCTTTTCTTCCATTTTAATTCTACACCCTTTCTCAATATATTTATAATGGAAAACGAACCCAGAAGGCCCGTCCCATACAAATATCACTTCTTAACAGTCATAATATTATAAATAATAGATATGCGGATGTCAAGCTTATTACTCCTCATAATCTAATATTTATAGTTTTTTTACAATCTATTCACCAGCTCTTCCAGTTGCTCATAAGACTCTACTTCATTCACCATTCTTCTTACCGATGCAGAATGAGGCATACCCGAAGTATACCATGCCACATGCTTTCGCATTTCCCTCATTCCGGTATAAACTCCCTTATATTCTAACTGAAGCTTTGCATGACGGAGCATCATTTTCTTAATCTCCTCCATAGAAGGTTTTGGTTTCATCTTTCCTGTTTCCTGATAATATAAAATTTCTGAAAACAGCCACGGATTTCCCTGCACGGCACGGCCAAGCATAATGCCGTCACAGCCTGTTTCCTTTACCAGCTTTTCCGCTTTTTCAGGAGAAGTCACATCCCCATTTCCAATAATCGGAATAGACACCGCCTCCTTCACCTGACGGATAATATCCCAATCCGCCTGTCCGGAATAATACTGCTCTCTTGTTCTTCCATGTACGGCAACGGCTGCTGCTCCTGCATCTTCCAAAATCTTTGCAATTTCTACTGCATTTACACTGTCTTCTGTGAAGCCTTTACGGATTTTCACAGTAAGGGGTTTTTTAATTGCCCTCGACACCTTATACACAATCTCATGCACCAGCTTTGGATTTTTCATAAGAGCCGAGCCTTCTCCGTTATTCACCACTTTTGGAACGGGACATCCCATATTGATATCCAGAATATCAAAATTTCTATGTTCAATCTGCTTGGCAATTTCTGCCATCAAATCCGGCTCCGAGCCAAAAAGCTGTAAAGAAACAGGACGTTCTCTCTCATCAATCTCCATCAGACTTTCTGTATTCTTATTTTTAAAATGAATGGCTTTTGCGCTTACCATCTCCGTGCAGATAAGCCCTGCTCCCTGCTCCTTGCAAAGCAAACGAAATGGCAGGTCCGTTCCCCCTGCCATAGGCGCCAATATTAAATTATTTTCCAGCGTCACATTTCCGATTTTAAGCTTCATCTTCTACCTCTTGTCCCAGAAAGAATACTTTATAATATAATTCCAAAGACTCTAAAAGCTCTTTTTTCTTCTGGCGTAAATCTTTAATACGCAGTACACTGCCGATTTCATCAAACATAGCATCTGCTTCCAGCGCCTCTACCTGAAACTGCAGGCTTCCGTCTTCATCAAATTCCAAAGTGAGGACTCCACCGATTTCCTCTGTATACAGTACACACATAATATGCAACTCATCCTGTATAGACTGAGGAAGTGATGCAAAATCATCATTAAAATAATACTTCTGCTCGTATGCACTTGCACCGCACAAAACTACTTTATCCTTGTACATGCTTATCTCCTTTATACATAACTATATAATCCCCTGACAGAAACCTCGCCGGAAAAAACCTTTCTCACCTTTCCCTGTAAATCCTCTACAAGGAGCTCTCCTGTATCGGTAATTCCCCTTGCTGTACCAATGGTTTCTGTGCCTTTTTCCAAAATCCTCACCTGCTGATTTTTATTCAAAAGCCGTTTTTCATATTCTTCCTTCAATGCCTTTAAATTCTGTGTTTTCAAAAACAGCTCATAATTCTTCCAAAAGCATGCTGTAACCTTCGCTACCAGCTCTTCTCTTGACATTTCCTTTCCTGTTTCCAGAAAAACAGAAGTTGCCTTATTTCTAAGCTCTTCCTGAAATTCCTTTTGATTGACATTGATACCTACACCAATCATAATAAAATCCGGCTTCTGTTCTTTCATCTGCATTTCCGTTAAAATACCACAGATTTTCTTCTTGGAAAGAACAATATCATTTGGCCACTTAATTCCTGCATCTATTCCTGCCATTTCTTCAACAGCTTCTGCCACAGACAATCCCATTACCAGCGTTAGGGATGAGGCGTTTTCTGCTCTCACCTCAGGCTGCATCAGCAAAAGTGTCATATAGATATTTTCACCGGGGACAGAAGTCCACACTCTCCCCAGTCTTCCTTTTCCCGCCGTCTGCTCATTTGCTACAAATAAAGCTCCATCCAGCTCTTTTCCAACACTCTTTTTTGCTTCCTCTTTTGCCCATGTCAGGGTAGAGTCCACACTTTCTTTCCAAAATATTTTCTCCATTTTAACAGCCTTCTGCCCCTAAAGTAGCCGCCATAACTGCTTTGATGGTGTGCATTCTGTTTTCTGCTTCATCAAATACAACAGACTGCTCGCTTTCAAAAACTTCATCGGTAACTTCCATGTCTTCAATTCCAAATTTTTCATTCATTTCTCTGCCGATATCTGTCTGCAAATCATGGAATGCAGGTAAGCAATGAAGGAAAATTGCCTGCTCTCCCGCATTTCTCATAACATCCATAGTAACCTTGTATGGTGTCAGCTCTTTAATACGCTCCTCCCATACTTCTTCCGGCTCTCCCATGGAAACCCATACATCCGTATAGATAACGTCTGCGCCTTTTGTACCCTCCATGACATTTTCTGTTAAAGTAATGGTTCCTCCTGATTTCTCTGCAAATCCTTTACACTCCTCTACCAGTGCATCATTTGGAAAATACTTCTTTGGCGCACAGGCAACGAAGTGCATTCCCATTTTTGCGCATAAAATCATCAGAGAATTTCCCATATTATAGCGGGCGTCTCCCATATAAACCAATTTCACTCCCTCAACTCTGCCTAAATGCTCACGAATAGTGAGTAAATCTGCCAGCATCTGTGTAGGGTGATATTCGTTTGTAAGTCCGTTCCATACGGGAACACCTGCATATTTTGCCAACTCCTCTACTTTTTCCTGTCCAAATCCACGATACTCAATTCCATCGTAAACACGTCCTAAAACTCTTGCAGTGTCTTTAATGCTCTCCTTTTTTCCAATCTGAGAGCTTTTCGGGTCTAAATATGTGCTGCCCATTCCCAAATCATGTGCTGCCACCTCAAAAGAGCTTCTTGTTCTGGTGCTCGTTTTTTCAAAAATCAGCGCAACATTTTTTCCTTTTAATGTATCCACGGGAATTCCCTGTTTTTTCTTTCTTTTTAATTCCGCAGATAAGTCAACAAGATACTCGATTTCTTCCTTGGTAAAATCCTTCAATGTTAAAAAATGACGCCCTTTTAAATCCATTACAGTAATCCTCCGCTTCTATAAAAGTTTTTCTTTTGAAATAATCTGCACAAAAGCCGGTAACTCTTCGCCCTCAAGAGACGGCAGCTTTTCTCTTACCCTGTCCTGCAGCTCCTGCAAAGTATAAATTTTATACTTTTGAATTCTGCATATCTTTGCCGTTGCTTCTAAGATAGAAAGATACAATTCTCTGTAACTCCATTCTTTCGAAAGCTTCATCTCCTCTGCGATTACCGGCAAAATAATTTCTGTAAGATTTCGAACTGCTCTGCTTTCCTGCACCTCCAATTTATATACATCTGCCAGATATACATAAATATCCTGACTTAATTCTGTCAACTGCCTTAAATAATAACATTCTTTTTCCTGTTCATCAATATAATATATTTTCCCCGCAAGTCCGTAAATCACACGCATGGTATCAAAATACCCACGTTTTAGATGTATTTTGCTTCTTTTAGGGTTAAAATCCAAAATACTTCCCAAGCTTACCGTAGGAGCAATGGTGTAAATCGTAGTATCTTCCGGAATTTTGACCTTTTTTTCTCTCCCAATGCCAAAAATTCGTACCACAAGAATATCCTTATACTCCTTCTCAATCAAAGTATCTATGGGAACATTGTTAATAGCCCCACCGTCAATATAGGTCTTTCCATGGAGCTTCTCACTCTTAAAAATAGGAAAAATATAAGAGCTTGCCAGTAAAAAATCCTTAATAAGCTCCGGTTCAATTCCCTTTAAATCTACATTTAAGTCTCTCATTTCATCTACGCTGAAGGTGTGAATATACAAATCCATAGGAGAATTTTGAATTTTTTCTTCATCCACACATTCTGCAATCAGCTCTTTTAGGGGAGTAATGTCCACGCCGCCGGCAGAAATATAGTCCATCATATCCTTCAAAGCATCACGGCTGATTTTCTTCTGTTTAAAAATGTCTTCCATGACTTTATCATCTACCGACATAATCTGGGAATAAGAAATATTCTCCCACAGGCTTTCTGCCTTTTCCAAATCTCCCATACAGATTAAAGCTCCATTTAATGCCCCTACGCTGGTTCCCGCAATTCCTTTTATACGAATACCTGCCTCTTTTAATGCTTTCCATGCGCCTATCTGATATGCGCCTTTTGCGCCGCCTCCCTCAAGTACCAGTCCATACTCCTTTTCAGTATCAAGTACCGGTTTCATGCTCCACCTCTCATTCCTATTTAGAAAGGGAGCCTTGCCTTCGCAAGCAGCCCCCTTTTTTACTTAATTTTCTTTTTTATTTGTAGCAATTTCTACTAAGGAAGATGCAAGACCTGCAATTCCCTGAATTTCTGACGGAATGATAATCTTGGTAGCTTTTCCGTCTGCTGCCTGTGCAAATGCCTCCAGACTCTTTAATGTAAGAACACTCTGGTCTGCACCGGCATCTTTAATAAAGCGGATACCGTCTGCCTTTGCCTGCTGCACCTTCAAAATAGCTTCTGCCTGACCTTCTGCCTCTTTAATCATCTTTTCCTTCTCAGCTTCCGCTCTCAAAATTGCTGCCTGCTTTTCAGCCTCTGCATCTAAAATCGCAGACTCTTTTTTACCTTCTGCCACAAGAATTGTAGATTTCTTCTCACCTTCTGCTTTCAGAATTGCTTCACGGCGTTCACGTTCTGCCTTCATCTGTTTCTCCATAGCTTCCTGAATAGCTGCCGGAGGAATGATATTTTTCAATTCTACACGGGTTACCTTAATACCCCACGGGTCAGTAGCATCATCAAGAGACGCTCTCATTTTTGTATTGATAATCTCTCTGGAAGTCAGTGTAGCATCCAGTTCCATATCACCGATAATATTACGAAGTGTGGTGGCCGTCAGATTTTCAATCGCCATAATCGGATTGTCAATGCCGTAAGTAAATAATCTTGGGTCTGTAATCTGGAAGAATACAACCGTATCAATCCGCATGGTAACATTGTCTTTTGTAATAACCGGCTGCGGAGCAAAATCTACAACCTGCTCTTTTAAATTTACACGCTTTGCAACTCTTTCAATAAACGGCACTTTAAAATGAACACCGCTTCCCCATGTTGCCTTATATACCCCAAGACGTTCCAAAATATATGCCTGTGACTGAGGTACAATCTTTACACAGGATGCCGCAATAATTAAAATAATTACGAACAGAATAATAACTAACCACATCATATTACATGTCCTCCTCTACAATCAGCTTTACACCTTCTACTGCTGTAACCCTTACAACTTTTCCTTTTTCAATCGTATTGCCGTTTTTCGCTCTTGCAGTCCATTCCATTCCCTGAATGGTAACCTGACCTTCTGCTTTCAGATTGTCAATGGTAGCTGTTACAATTCCTTTTTGTCCCGGAATACTGTCTACATTGGTTTTCTGCACGTCCTTATTCAGGTATTTCACCGCCAGAGGTCTGGTAAATAAGAGAAGTACAACAGAAACCGCTATAAACAACAGCAGTTGCAGCCACAGCGGACCTCCTGCCAGAGAAAGCAAAAAGGCAACTAATGCCCCACCTGCAAACCAGACAGTTGTAAGTCCCAGCGTCAAAAATTCAATGACAAGAAGAATTGCCAAAACTACAAGCCAGATAATGGATATTGTTCCTGCGTCCATAACCCCACCTTCTTTACTATAAATTCTCTGCATCAGTAAAGTTTCTACTGATTTGTCCTCTTATTATATTCTAGTTTTCTGAAAATATCAACGCTTTTTTCTTGTATTTCTTTTGTTTTTTATTAAAATCACTTAGTCGCATTTATCTCATAAAGAAAAACTCCAAAAACAACTTCTCGCTGCTTTCGGAGTTTTCAAAAATATAGTCAATCTTCTCTTTTAATAAAATGTCTGATTACCGATAGTCAGACCTCTGCCGCCTCCTGCATGGAAGAATAAACGGTCTCCAATAGTATTTGCTCCTGCAAACACATCTCTTGCAGCATCATAACATGCCTGACTTGCACCTCTGCTTAATACAGATGCAAGCTTACCTGACGCAGCCGGTGTAAACTGACCTTTCTGGTAAATAACTTCAGATAATGTATTTGGGAATTTGCTGCTGCGGATACGGTTCATAATTACCGCTCCTACACCAACTTTTCCTTCATAAGACTCCCCGCCTGCTTCACATTCAATAATTGCAGCCATCAAATCTAAATCTGCCTGAGATACAGATGTTGTCTGATTTGAAACTGCTGCCGTCTCAACTACGGCGTCTAACGGCTGTGCACCTGTAATCTCCCCATCGCCGTGCACGGACTCAAATAACTGCTGCGCTTCCTCTCCGGATACTAACAAGTCCTCTCTGATATATCCTTCAATCTCACCGGAAGAAACCTGAACCCATCCATTTTCTTCACCTACCACAGTCACCACAGCTCCTGCCGGAAGCTTTCCGACTCTCTCTGTGCTGATGTCAGAGCCCTTACGAATGTTTGCGTATGTAGTCACATTCGCTGCTGCCTTATCTGACCAGTCAAAAGTTGCTTTATCTGTTGTATCTGCCAATGCCGGTACTGCCATTGCAACAGTCATGGCACCAACAGTTCCCACACAAGTTAAAAGTTTCATGAATTTTCTTCTCATTAAAATAACCTCCTGATAAGTCTGTTTCTTTTTTTAACATTTGTTACAGATTTATTAAGCTTTGTTACAAACTTATTCTAACAAGGTTACGTTTCTTTGTCAACCGGGTATTTTTTGTAACATTTTACAGTATTTCGGAGAGAAAAATAGAAAAAAGTGGCAAATATATAGAATATTCACCACTTTTCAAATTTTATATTCAATTTTTACGGCGCTGCCTGTATGCCTCGTACATCAAAATTCCCGATGCCATAGCAGCATTTAAGGACTCCACTTTTCCCTGCATTGGAATTTTAATCAGGGTATCTGCGCTCTCTGTGAGCTGCTCGGTAAGACCGTTTCCTTCATTTCCAATAAGAAATGCTGTGCCTTTCGTATAACACTCCTCATCGTAATCATTTCTTCCTTTTAAATGAGCAGCATAAGTCGTAATTCCCTTTTCTTTTAAAAGAGGAAGCACTTCCTCCTCAATGGAATTTACATAAATAATCGGCATCCTGTAAACAGAGCCCATAGTGGAACGGATAACCTTCGGATTAAACACATCTACGGAGGTTCTGCTCATAATTACGCCTGTCACTCCTGCCCCTTCTCCGGTTCGTAAAATTGTCCCCAGATTTCCCGGGTCCTGTAAATCTTCTAAAATCATCAGCAGGGGATTTTCTTCTCCGCTTAAAATTTCAGAAAGAGTATAATTCTCCATTTTCACCAGACAAAGCACTCCCTGAGGTGTTACGGTATCGGATAAATTTTTAAAAATCTTATCGTCCACAAGCTCCACATATTCTGTTTCTTCTATACTAATGCCTTTCTCCAGAAGGATTTTTTCACATTCCTCCTTCCGGGCAAAAGACTGGGATAAATACACCTTTTGCAGACGGGATTTTGGTACTTCACTGAACATCTTAATTCCCTCAACCGCAAAAACCTGTTCTTCCCTGCGTACCTTTGCTTTCTTCAATATCTGCTGTACTTTCTTTATCTGTACATTTGACGCACTTGTAATCATTTTCTTACTCGTTATTCTTGCTGTAATTATGAGACAGGGAATAGCTTATCTCGTACTGGTATTCGGAGATACCTTTCTTCATTGCCAGAGCTTCATTGATATCCATATCAATGTACTCACCGTCTCTGTAACAGATAACTCTCTTAGATTTACCTTCCAGAAGAATGTCTACTGCTTTTGCACCCATAATGGAAGCATATACTCTATCCTTACATGTCGGTGCACCGCCACGCTGCATGTGACCTAAGATAGTCGCTCTTGTTTCAATTCCTGTTGCAGCCTCGATACGTTTTGCCATAGCTTCGGAATGTCCGATACCTTCTGCATTAATGATAATATGATGTTTTTTACCTTTTTTACGGTTGTCGATGATGTTGTTGATAATTTTCTGTTCATCAAAATCGTATTTTTCAGGAAGCAAAATATCCTCTGCACCATTGGCAATACCGCACCATAAAGCAAGATATCCTGCATTTCTTCCCATTACCTCAATAATACTTACACGTTCATGAGAAGTAGAAGTATCACGTACCTTATCAATGGCTTCCATAGCTGTATTTACCGCTGTATCAAAACCGATTGTATACTCTGTACAAGCGATATCAAGGTCAATTGTTCCCGGAACGCCTACTGCGTTAATTCCCAGATTAGCCAGCTTCTGTGCACCGGCAAAAGAACCGTCACCACCGATAACTACCAGACCGTCAATGCCGTGTTTTTTACATACCTCGGCAGCTCTCTTCTGTCCTTCCGGTGTACGCATTTCTGTACAACGGGCAGTATACAGGATTGTACCACCTTTTTGAATTGTATCTGAAACGTCTACGGCAGTCATGTCAATGATTTCTTCATTCATCAGACCGCTGTAACCTTTTAAAATTCCCTTCATATTAATACCACGGCTTAAGCCTCTTCTGACTACTGCACGAATTGCAGCATTCATTCCCGGCGCATCTCCACCGCTTGTTAATACACCAATTGTTTTAATTTCTTTATTTGTAGTCATTTTCTTCCTCCATACTGTTGGCAGACTCTTGTTTCTTATTTTGTACATTCAGTCGTTTTTTATTCTAATCTATTTTCTACTGTTTTTCAATACTCTTTTCGACAACTTTTACATTATCTTTTCCGTACTTTTCGTACAGCCTTGCCAATAAATCCTGACTGATACGAATACTTTTGGATGCCCCCAGCCTTTTTATGGCTTTTGGCGACTTGATGTAAATCACCACACTGTCTTTTCCGTCTGCTTCTTTTAAATCCTCGTACAGTTCCCTCTCGCAGGAAAGAAAACTTTCCTTTGTCTCAAACTGCAGCCACAGCTCTCTTGGCGCATCCTCAAAAGAATACATACTTTCACAGATTACCTTACTTGCTCTTTCCTCTTCCACGGAAACACGACCTTTGATAAACACCTTTTCATCAATTTCCATAAGTCTTACATTCTTTTCATAATCACGAGGGAAAACCACAATCTCCACAGTCCCCAGCAAATCCTCCAAGGTAAGAAATGCCATTACTTTATTAGTCTTCGTATACTTAATGGTCTTTTCCGTAATCATACCGCCTACAATTACCTGCTGCCCATCACGCACCTTCGGCTGTCCGCTTTCCTCATCAGGCATAAAATCCGTGGTGACCGCTGATATATTTTTCCTCCAGCAGGTCTCATATTCTTCCAATGGATGACCGCTGATATAAATTCCCAGCACTTCCTTTTCAAAGGCAAGCTTTGCCTCTTTCGGATATTCCTCCACATCCGGCATATGAATTTCATAGGCCGTTTTTTCTTCCTCTGACACAAAATCAAATAAACTCATTTGCCCTGCCATCATATTCTTCTTTTCCTGCACGATGGCGTCTAAAATCTGAGCGTATACCATCATTTTCTGACGGCGGTTTCCGGGTAGTTCGTCAAAAGCTCCTGCCTTAATAAAGTTTTCAATCGCCTTTTTGTTGACATCCTTTCCCGTCATTCTCTCAATGAAATCTCGAAGGCTTGTAAAATCTCCTCTCTGATTTCTCTCCGCCACGATGGATTCAATCACCGGCTTTCCAATGCTTTTAATCGCTGATAATCCATATCGTATTCCCCCTCCATCTACGGAAAAGGTACTGTCTCCCTTGTTAATATCGGGAGGCAGAATAGCAATTCCCATTCTGCGACAGGATAAAATATAATCGGCAACCTTTGGTGGATTATCAATGACAGACGTCATCAAAGCAGCCATAAATTCCACAGGGAAATGGCACTTCAAATATGCGGTTTGATATGCCACCACTGCATAAGCTGCCGCATGTGATTTATTAAAGGCATACTTTGCAAAATCCATCATCTGCTCATAGATTTTATTTGCAATCTCCTCGGAAATCCCTCTGTTCACACAGCCGGGAACGCCTTCTTCTTCATTTCCGTAAACGAAATTTTGACGCTCCTTCTCCATTACCGCAGCCTTTTTCTTACTCATGGCACGGCGCACCAAATCGCTTCGTCCCAAAGTATATCCGCCCAGAGAGCGCACAATCTGCATAACCTGCTCCTGATACACAATACAGCCGTAAGTTGCGCTCAAAATCGGCTCAAGCTGCGGACAAAGGAAATGAATACTGTCAGGATTATTTTTTCCTTCAATATATTGAGGAATAAAGTCCATTGGACCGGGACGATACAGCGATATTCCCGCAATAACGTCCTCCAGACTCTCCGGCTTCAATTCCTTCATAAAGCTTGTCATTCCTGCACTTTCCAGCTGGAAAACGCCCTCTGTCTTACCTGCTCCCAGCATATCGTAGACCGCTTTATCATTGTAATCCACATGGTCCATGTCAAGAGAAATCCCTTTGTTTTTCTCAATCAGCTTCACTGCCTTTTGAATAACTGTAAGAGTACGAAGTCCCAAAAAGTCCATTTTCAGAAGCCCCAGCTCTTCTAAAGTGGTCATGGTAAACTGTGTAACAATAGAACCGTCTGAAGCCCTTGCAAGGGGAACATATTCGTCTACGGACTTCTGACTGATTACCACACCTGCTGCGTGCATGGAAGTATGGCGGGGCAAGCCTTCCAGACGGCGGCTCATATCAATAAGCTTTTTCACCATTTCATCCGTAGTATACAAATTTTTCAATTCCGGGTTCATTTTTAAAGCCTTATCGATGGTGATATTTAATTCCTCCGGTATCATCTTGGCAATGGCATCACACTGCGCATAGGGCAAGTCCATAACCCTTCCCACATCACGTATTACACCTCGTGCTGCCATTGTACCAAAGGTAACAATCTGAACCACCCTGTCTTTTCCGTATTTTTCCACTACATAATCAATAACCTCCTGCCTTCTCTCAAAGCAGAAATCCACGTCAATATCCGGCATGGAAACACGTTCTGGATTTAGAAAACGCTCAAACAGAAGATTGTATTTAATAGGGTCCAACTTCGTAATTCCCAACGTATAGGAAACAAGGCTTCCCGCCGCAGAACCACGTCCCGGTCCTACCATAATGTCATGGTCTCTGGCAAATCGGATAAAGTCCCATACAATCAGGAAATAATCCACATAGCCCATGGTTTTAATAACGCCCAACTCGTATTCCAGACGTTTTTCCAATTCTGTCAAATCTCCGCTGTATCGCTCCTTCAAGCCGTCATAGCACAGCTTGTTTAAATATTCCCATGAGGTATAAGGAGCAGGCACATCAAATTTCGGCAGCTTTGTCACCCCAAACTCAATCTCCACCTCACAGCGGTCTGCAATTTTCTGGGTATTTTCCAACGCTTCAGGAATATAAGGAAATAGCTCTGCCATTTCCTCCGGAGATTTTACATAATATTGTCCTCCCTCATAGCGCATGCGGTTTTCATCACTTAAAAGCTTTCTGGTCTGTACGCACAGCAAAATATCATGGGCTTCCGCATCTGTGTCATATGTGTAATGCACATCATTGGTGGCAACCAGTGCAATGCCCGTTTCCTGACTCATTCGCAAAAGCTGCTGATTGACTCTTTGCTGCTGAGGAATTCCGTGGTCCTGAAGCTCTAAAAAGAAATTTCCCTTCCCGAAAATTTTCTCATATCGCAAAGCAGCGCTTTTCGCTTCTTCGTACATGCCTCTTGTAATATTTTTTGCAACTTCTCCTGCAAGGCAGGCGCTCAATGCAATAATTCCTTCATGATATTCCTGCAAAAGGTCCATATCCACACGTGGCTTATAATAAAAGCCGTCCACAAAAGCCTTTGACACAATTTTCATAAGGTTTTCATAGCCATGATTGTTCTCAGCCAGAAGAACCAGATGGTAATATCTGTCCTCTGCCTGTCCTATTTCTCTGTCAAAGCGAGAACCGGGGGCAACATATACCTCACAGCCCAAAATCGGCTTAATTCCCGCTGCTTTTGCTGCCCTATAAAAATCAATGCAGCCAAACATGACTCCATGGTCTGTTATGGCCGCACTGTTCATTCCCAGTTCTTTTACTCTGGCTACATATTCATTTATCTTGTTTGAACCGTCTAAAAGACTGTACTCTGTATGTACATGTAAATGAGCAAAATTCACTGTATCTCTCCTTTATTCGTCTTGCTTTTCCTTGCGAAGCAGAACATTAAACCAACGATTGCTCTTGTCTGTTCTGACATCACTGGTTTTCCATATGTCCAATACTTTTACATTTGAAAAAGAGTCCAAAAGGTCATTAAGAGCCTCTCTGTCATAATCATAGAAATATCTGCCATTGTAGTTACCGTTTCTGTCTCCCTTTTGAACGGAAAAATACAAAATCCCATCATCCTTCAATGCCCGCAGGATTTTCGCCATAATGTCCTTCACTCTGTCCGGTGAAAAATGCCCTAAAATAGCACAGGCCCAAATCCCATGAAAAACATCTTCAAATTCCATATCCTCCGCTCTAAGATGCAGCACTTCTTTTCCTGTGTGAATACTTGCCAGCTCACACATTTTCTCAGAACCATCCATGGCAGTAACGACACAGCCTTCTTCTTCAAGGCATACTGTATCTCTGCCCGATCCACAGCCTAAATCAAGAACATCTGCACTTTCCGGAAGCAATTCAACAAAACGTTTGATTTGCTCCTCCATGCCAAATTCTACTGTTTCTTCATAATAAGGTACTGCGTACCGGTCATAATAATCTATCGAGTCCACTTATTTTCCTCCTTCTGGACATTTACAATTATACTTTACTTAAACATTTTACAATTATACCACGTGCGCAGAAAAGGAAGCGCCCGATAGGGTATTTACTTTTCAAGCCGTGGCTTGCCGGTATAATCCGACGCCTCGTGGCGACAAGCCGATTTCATCGGCTTGGTTTGCACATCGTGCAAACATTATACCATAATCTTTTCTCTTGGAAAAGTCTTACCGTATAGAAATTTTTCCATTTTTTATTTCGATTTTATTTTCTTTTAACAGATGCCCCACTGCACGCTTAAAAGCATTTTTACTGAGTCCGAACTCTCTTTGAATAATCTTCGGGTCTGCCTTATCGTCAAAAGGCAGCTCTCCGTCAAACTCCTGAATGATTTCATAAACACTTTCTGCATCTTCATAAATCTGCATATATGCTTTTTTCTTGGCGCTCAGTGTCAATTTTCCGTCCTCACGGACCGCTGTCACACGACAGGTCAGCTCATCTCCCGGTTTATAATTCCCCTGTGCCTCCTGTCTTGGTATCATGGCAGAATATTTATCATCCACAGCCACAAAGACACCAAAATTATCGCTGATTTCATAAACAACACCGGTTACTGTATCGCCTTCTCCATAAGGTGAGTCTGTTCTTAAATAATGATACACCTTCATGGTCGCACAAAGACGGCTACTCTTATCAATATACAATGCTACCAGAACTTCTTCGTTTTCATGAAGCTTTTTTGTCTGCTGTTTATATGGAAGGAAAAGGTCTTTTTCCAAGCCCCAGTCTAAAAATGCTCCTATTCTTGTTACCTGTGCTACGCGGAGCACTGCAATTTCTCCCAAAGTAATTTTCGGCTCTCTCACAGTGGCAATCAAACGGTCTGATGAGTCCTTGTAAATAAATACAGAAATCTTATCGCCCTTCTGTGTTTCTTCCGGAACCTGTTTTTTCGGCAGAAGAACAGTTTCCTTCTCCCCTGCATTTTCTGTTTCACCTAAATAAACACCGAAATCTACCAGCTTTGCAACTGTCAGCTCCTGTTTTTTTCCTAATTCTATCATAAATTCTCCTCTATATTTCTCTTAACTGATTACTGTGTTTCAAGCATATCATAGAACATTTCTTTTCACAATAAATTTATCTATCGAAACTCCACAATCGCATAAGTTTCTCCATCAGGACTGTCCAGACTCACTGTGTAAATTCCGTTTTCTTCGTCTTCATGCACCTTCGGTATTATCACACTGTCCAAAACTGCCTGACTTTTATATTCTGCCCGCATTTGTTTTACTGCAAAATCTGCCGGAATATATTCCTGCGCCATCAGCACATATTGTCCGTTGTTTACATGATGATTGGTGTCCAAATGATGTACTTTCACCTGAAATGAAGGAAATTCTTTGTAATCCTTTGGCATCCTTATCTTTCTGGGGGCATATTCCATATCCAGCTTTTCCTCTAACACATAAGCCTTAATCTGAGTTTCATCCACATTCACCGGATGACCTGTATTCAAATCCAGAAGTGTCCATAGAGCATTCGCATAGGCTACTTTATTGCCATTTTCATCCTCCATGGCAAAATTTCTTTTTCCCAGAAAATGCTTAAACTCATAAGGCCACGTAGATATTGTAACTTTTTCACAAAGCTTAGGATAACGTTCCACCACAATCTGCCATGCGGAAAGCACCCATACCTGATGTCTCTCTTCCAGAAATTTCATACCAACGCCGATATCCTCTGATTGAAATGTACTGCAATCCTGAAAATAATTGATAATTCCATTTAAGGTAAGACATTTATTCTCCCCTGTCTCGCTGAAACGTATTCTGCTGTCAAAAGAATATTTCATAATCATTATCCCCCTATTCTTTTCTATGAAACAAAAAAATATCCCAGACGCTTTGTCTGGGATTGAAAGCTGGGCTACAAGGATTCGAACCTTGAAATGACGGAGTCAGAGTCCGTTGCCTTACCGTTTGGCGATAGCCCAATGTTTTGTGTTGTGCCTCACAACAAAATGTATTATATATCATTGTTTTTAAAAATGCAAGTACTTTTTTAAAATTTTTTTATTTTTTTTAAAATTATTTTTTAGAGCATATTTTAGGGGGATTTTAAAATAGGAAGAACACGTTCCAAAAAGCCTTTGCAGTTTTCTTCATCTGACATCACTGCTGCAAACATAAAATTATTTTTAATTGTAAGGTTCTTTAATAATGTATCCATACTTTTTCCTCCATCTTACAGAGGAATTCTATAACATATAGTATAGCAAAGAAAAAACAAGTTTCCAGACCTTTTCCTTCTTGAACAGGGCATAAAAAGTTCTCTATTTATTTCCCCTTTCTTCACAGAATGTTCATTGACTTTTTCTTTCTAAAAAGAGTAAACTATTAGTTACATACTCTATATTTCATCACATAACATACTTTAAAATCCGCAATCATCAGCCTAATATCTCTTACAGCTCCCTCTTTAATTCCTTTCAGCTTTATTTCTTCCATTAACGTATAGCTATCTTCTCAGATACACACTCAGTATTCCAACAGCAAATGATTAGTCCTATTTTCGCAGTTTTTCGAGTATAGTGATGTTTTGAAAGCCTTGTTTGAGTGCATCTGCATAAGATACAACAAAAAAAGCCACAATACCGCTCCCCACAGCATCATGGCTTTCTGACTTTTTCTCTATCTGTTTTCTTTTTTCTTCATAATCCAGAAGTAATATGGTATCAGTGGTATCAGCGCTGCAATCCATGCCGCCGGATCTGCCATACATACTCCTGCAAAGCTGGTATTTCCCGCTACCAGAAAAACAATTCCGGCTCTGGCAACCAACTCAAACACGCCTCCCATCATAGGCACAAGTCCATATCCCATACCCTGCAATGCGTTTCGGTAAAGGAAAATACTTCCCAGAAATGGGTATGCCCACACCACCGTATTAAAGTAAATTCCCGCTGCCTTCAATACTTCTGTCTCCGATGCTTTCACGAAAATCAATATCAGATACTCTCCAAAGAAATGAACCAGCACCATCATAATCAAGCTGGTAACTAAAATCATTGCCTGTGTGAGATATACGCCCTTTCTCACTCTGTCCATCTTGCCTGCGCCACGGTTCTGCCCTACATAAGTAGCAATGGTAGCACCAAAGGACACGAATACGGTACAAATGATATTCTGAATTTTTCCTGCTGCGGAAAATCCCGCCATGCTCACTGCACCGTATACGTTAATAGCTCCCTGCACAATAATGGTTCCGATAGCAGTAATGGAAAACTGCAATGCCATAGGAATTCCAAGTCCAAGCAGCTTGTTGATTGTGCTCATGGAAAAATGAAAATCTTCCTTTTTTAACTTCAAAACATCGAATTTTTTAAGAATATACAGGAAACACAAAAGCGCAGATATTCCCTGTGCAATTACTGTGGCATAACCGCAGCCTTCCACACCCATGTGGAACACCACAATAAATACAATGTCAAGCACTACATTAATCACCGCAGATATAATCAAAAAATACAAGGGTGACTTACTGTCCCCCAACGCTCTTAGCACACTGGCAAGGGCATTGTAAGCACAGGTAACTGCCAGACCGGCGTAAATAATTGCCATATAGCTGCTGATATCTCCCATAAGATGCTCCGGTGAATTCATCAGGCGCAAAATCGGCTCATTGGCAATTAAAAGCCCTCCTGTCATCACTACAACAAAGCCCACACAGATGTAGACGGACATAGCGATATAATGTCTCATTCTATCCAGCTTTCCGGCTCCAAACCATTGGGCAACCCATATAGAAAATCCACTGGTAAGCCCGTTTAACCAGCCTGTAACCAAAAAGATTAAAGAACCGGTACTTCCAATAGCTGCAAGAGCATCTACGCCCAAAAACTGTCCTGCAATAATGGAGTCCGCAATATTATAAAACTGCTGAAAAATATTTCCTAAACACATTGGAATCATAAATCTGATAATCAGCTTTATGGGACTTCCCGATGTCATGTCATTTGTCATCCTTCTTCCCCTTTCCTTCTTCATTCTTATTTCACGATTTTTTATTTTATCACGCTTTTTTTTATAATTCCAGAGATGTTTTTCACATATTTTCCCTTTATTTACATATCCTATTGTTAAGATTGAAAAGTATTTTTATGTATCGGAGGTGTTTTTATGCTTTTTTTATTATTCCTTCTCCTTATTCTTTTTACTCTTTGTATCCTTTGCCTCCCCATGGCAAAGACAAGCTTTGACAAAGAGCTTTCAGACAAGGAGCAAGAAGCATTTCTTCAAGCTTACAAAGACAAGAACTCCAAGCCTTCTTCCTGAAGAGTAATCTCCACACAGTAATTGGTTTCTTTCCATAAATCTTTTGGCAAATGAATGACAATCGTAGATATTTCCTCACAGTTTAACGTATTTTGCGGTTCTAAAGCTCTGTCATTCTTTAAAACTTTAGCACTTACAGAATGATTGGAAATGTTTGGAAGCTCAATATATTCTCTTTTCTTCAATACGTGCACATAGAGCTTATGCTCCTTTCTGGTAAGCTCTGCCCAGTCCAGCTCATAAGGGTAATATGGCATTGCCTTTGTTCCGAAAATCCCTTCGCCGTTTTCCTTTGCGTATTTACCCACTTCATTTAAAACGTCCAGACTTCCCTTTGGCACTGCTCCTGTTCCGTCAGGACCGATATTCAGCAAATAATTTCCCCCTCTGCTTACTACTTTTAAGAGCAGACGGATAACCTCATCCGGACTTTTAAAGTTTTCGTCTCCTATTTTATACCCCCATGTGTCGTTTAAGGTAGCGGGAAGCTCCCAGTCTCCTTCATAGGAAAGACGTGGAAGGAAGTTGTCGCTGGTTGTCATATATTCTCCTAAATCATTTCCTATTCTTCCACTTACAATACAATCCGGCTGAAGGGATTTTACCGTATCAAACAATTCACGGCTGTAAACACTGTAAAGAAAATCAAATATGGTGTAATAAACATCCATCCACTTCTGTTTTCCTTCTTTTGTGCTACGGAGGTTTTCACTTTTACTGCTGAATTCTTTTTCATAAAATTCCACCTCTCACTTCTTTTCTGATATCTTTATTTTATCTTGTGAAGCTTAGAATTTATATAGGTGGTTTTTTATATCCATTGGTTATTTTTGTTTTTCTTTTAAATTTCCGTTCTCGTCTACGTCCTCTTTGGTAATCACAGGAATTTTTACAACGACCAGCGTTCCCATGCCCTTTTTGCTGTATATGGACACAGCATCCTCAATACCAAAGTAAAGACGAATACGCATCTGGGCGCTGTGAAGTCCAATTCCCGTACTTCTGGGCGCTTTTTCCTCTGTGTTTTTTCTTCCCTCTTTAATCTGACTGCGTACCTGCTCCAAACGCTCTTTTTCCATTCCACAGCCGTTATCTATGACTCTTATCCAAACCCATCCGTCTCTTTTACGGATAGAAAGGCGAACGGTCATCGGTCTTTCCAAGCCTTCTGTTCCGTATAAGAAAGAATTTTCCACAATGGGCTGAAGAAGAATTTTCAGGGAATGCAACTCGTGAACCTGCGCCATATCTGTCTGCAATTCAAATTCTACACTGTCTCCATAGCGGTTTTTCTGGATTTTCACATACGCCATGAGATGTTCTATTTCATGCTCCATAGGCACAATCACCTGTCCTCCGCTTATGGAAAAGCGATACATTCTGCCAAGGCTTGCCGCCATTCTTCCAATGTCCGGACGGCGGGCTTCATTGGACTTCCACACAATATTTTCCAATGTATTATACAGGAAATGAGGATTTATCTGGCTCATCAACACCTCGAGCTCCAGCTCCTTCTTTTTCCTGTCCGCCTTTAATCCTTCAATGATATGAGTATTAATCCTCTTCAACATGGAATTATAATAAACCATCATATCATAGATTTCATTTCTTCTGAGGTATTCTTTTAATTCCACATAAGCGTCTAAGTTTCCGTTATAAACCTCTTTCATGGAAATATTCAGCTTGTTAATGGGCTCCATAAAGCTTCTGTAAAGATAAGTAATCAACAAAGCACTGGTGCCCACAGATACTAAAAGAATAATAAAAAATTTCAGATACAAAGTATCCACAGAAGCCGTCACTTGTGTCTCAGGAACAACCATAATAGTTCTCCAGTCATTGATTTCTGATTTTTTTATATCCACCAAATAACTCTTTTTGTTTCTACCGATTTCAAGGACTTTTGTCGAGCTGTCCTGCACTTTTTCAAATAAACGTTCTGGAATTTTTCCTTCTTTTAGAATTTCTTCGTCACTGCTGGAAATAACATTTCCTTCTCCGTCTATAATATAAATTTCTCCTCTTAATGCTTTTGCCTTATCTTTATATAAATCATAAAAAACCCCTTCATTCAGAGCAAAAATCTGTACATATTCATAACGGTTATGCTCACGGGAAAATACACGTCTGGAAGCAAAAACTGCCATTTTCTCATGAATATCCTTTGGCTTGTCACTGAGCAAAAAGTTTTCCCTTGCCGGATACCATATAAGCTGCATTAAATTTGCCGGATCATTTACCTGCATTTTTTCCAGCTCATGCTTTGTTTCCTCTGTATCCTGATTGGGATCTCTGAAATTTAAAAGCTCCCCTCTCCAAGTATACATGGCGCTGAGCTTTTCACGGCGGTTCAGCCTGTCCAATGGCTCTAATATCTGCTCATGAATACGGACAATCGCTCCTTTTTTATAAGAACTGCTCCTTTTGCTGTAAATGGTTTCCGCATAATCCTCGAACTCATCTGTCCCTGCATACACATCGGACATGGCATACACTTCATCTACCTTCTCATCAACATTTCGGCTCACTTCTCTTAAATCATGATGGGCAGTGCGAATATACTCCTCTTTTAAAGCAGACCTTGTCTGCCAGAATAAAAGAGTCACCACGCCCAGCACCGGAATTAAAATCAACAGCATGCCAAAGAGCATTTTCCGCTTTAACGCTCCTGTTTTTTTCTTTTTCATTCCCTTCCTGACCTCGCACCTTCTACAAAGTTTCTGTATTCATTGGGGCTCATGCCACAGCTCTTTTTAAACACTTTAATGTAATTTGATACGTCTGCCCAGCCAAGAGCTTCCGCAATCTCATAGATTTTCAGGGATGGGTCAGACAAAAGCTCCTTGCTCTTCTCCACTCGCTTTTGTGTTACATATTCACTAAAGTTACATTCAAATTCACTTTTAAAGATTTTGGAAATATAGGCAGTATTTTTATGCACCTTTCCCGCAATATATTCCAGAGAAATTTTATTGGAGGTAAATTCCAAATCTACGACTTCCCGAATAGCAGATGCCAGACTGCTGCGCTTCTTATTCTCTCCCCTCATCTCTTTGCAGGCTTTGGAAGACTCTGACAGCACCAGATACAGAAAATCTCTTTTTTCCTTCAACGTATCCTTTTTATAAATATCCGAATATCTGCATCCCTGCTCTTTCATAACCTTTTCCATCTGCACACTGCATCGCAGAAGCTTTCTGGAAATGTGAAACAGCAATTCCAGACACAGACGGTTAATATAGCCATAATCGGAAATCACCCTGTCGTAAAAAACAGAAAAGGTGCTGTCCAAGGCTTCCATCAGTTTTTCCTTTTCCTGCTTTAAGATATATTCCATAATCTTTGCATCGTCAAAGGAAATGGTATAATAATCAAAATCTGCTTCTCGAATTTCATCATAATACATAATCAAATCTTTTTTTCTCTTTAAAGATTTTCTGACTGACACAGCACTTTGCCTGCTCATAGCACTGGGGCAGCATCTGATAATCCACACAAAAGCTGCTGATGCCCACGGACAAGCAAATCCCCGTACTTTCTTTTACATATTGCAGTAATTTCTCTGTTTTTTCCCGTAAGGTTTCCTCTTTTTCATCAGGCGGAAGCATTAAAATTCCTGTCAGCCTTTCCTCGTAGTGCAAAAAGAATTTTCCTGAAATGTCATCTAAATGTTGATATTCCCGCAAAGCCTTTAACACCTGCACCGTCAGATGATAATTGACATTCCTATCATTTTTCTGACTGTCTTCCAGATAAAAGAACATAACGCTGAAACGACATTCTCCTTCAAAAAGCTGCTCCATTTCATCTTCGTTGTAGCCGTATCCTTTGATTAAGGCATTACATCTTTTCTGCTCTCTTAACTGTCTGGCTTCTTCGTCAGAAAGTCGGCGCTCTACATCCTCATCCAGCTTCTTTTTCATTTTGCGGAATACTTCCTCAAATTCATCAATATCCGTAGGTTTTAATAAGTATTCACTTACTCCGTTCTGAATTGCAGTCTGAAGATATTCAAAATCATTGTAACCGCTTAAAATTACAATTCTGATATGGGGATATTCTTTATTCAGCCGCTTCATTAGCTCAAGCCCGTCCATCTTCGGCATACGGATATCGGAAAGCACCAAGTCCGGACATTCCACAGCGATGGCTTCCAGAGCTTCTTCTCCGTTTGAACAAACTCTGCTTATCTGAAAGCCCCACTCTTCCCACGGCAGGCTGTTTGCAATACCCTGTGCGATTGCCTGCTCATCTTCTACTATCATTAGTCTGTACATATTTTCACCCTCTGTATATTATGCGAAACTAATGGTATCTCCTTTATCTGCACAGATTAACAGGCTTCCTATTCCCAGACACTCCTCCACCTGAAGTAAATCCTGCGGCCCTGTCAAATCACGGTATCGGAATATCAACTGATATTCGTGATTATCTGTGCGGATATACAAGCCCTGCGCCTGTTTCTCATCCAGCATACAATCCCGTACAGGATTATAAACCTGCTGCATACACACCTCTGCCTTCTGCTTCTGTCTGCCTGCCAGCACCGCAAGCATGGCTGTTGTTCCTTCTCCCTTTCTATCTGCCCAGATACTTTCGTTTTTCTCACACAGATTGTAATGGCGGGAAAGCTTGCTCTCAACCTTTTTAACGGATGTGTCTTTCTGAGGAAATACCAGTTCCATTTTTGCTTTCTCTCCATTATATACAATTCTGTTGTCTTCGTAAACAAGCTGTCCCTGATTATTGAAGTGGAAAATTCTGCTATATGTATGTGTTTCTCCTGTATACGCCATATCTGCAACCACATAAACCCCCGGTTCTAATACGACTATTTTTCTATTCAGAAGCACCTGCGCTCCCCCTTGCAGATATCCTGTATGTGCACCCTCCAATACCAGATATCCGTTCTTTTCCTTTGGTGCAAATCGAAGCTCAGGCACAGCGTTTTGGCTGCCCCATGCGTCTGTATATTCCATAAAGTCCTGTCCGTCTACTAAAATCGTGTTGTGTGCATAAGCGCTTTTCAGCCAAATCCTGTTTTCTTCGTGATAAGTATACTGATATCTTCCTGCATCCACCAGTACGTCCTCGCCTTCGCTGACCACATCAAGATGCAGCTTGTCATTATGTCCGTGTCCTCCGCCCAGGCAGCCGTTTCGGAAGTGAAGATATTCTCCGTCACGCTCCCAACTGCTTCGCACATAATAATTTCCACTTTCCTCCAGCATAAAATTCTTCTGCTTCGGCGTCTGTCCATTGATGTTGTCGTAAATATCTGCTCCTTTTTGACGTAAATCCCAGATACTCTCATAGTCCGGATATTCTCCTGCACAGCCCTTTAAAGCCTCTGCCTCCTGACAGCCTTCCTTTGCCAGAATAATAGCAGAAGCAGCCAGCATATCCTCCAGACAAGTTTCGTCACTGTCTCCGGTAAGAGGCTGACAGCCATCCGGTTTTTTCCATGCCACATTTGCCATTGCCATACGGCGGGTAACTTCTAAAAGCTTTTCGGGAATTTCCCTTTCCCATACCTGTAAAATATGAACGCTCTCTAAAAAGCAGTGCAGAACTTCATTGTGATACATACAGGACTGCTCCCAATGTACGCCGTCTGAAAATACCTGAATTTGCCCTTCCTGCTCCAGACGCTTTAAAGCCGTTTCCACATATTCCTCCTGATTAAGCGCCAGACCGATAAACAGCAAACCGTGGTTTTCAATAACACCCCAGTTGCTGGAAATCTGAAAGCCCCTTCTGGCATGAAGAAGATATTCTCCATGTTCCTCTAAGCTTTTTGTAAACATTTCCATAAAAGCGTCATCAATCAGCGGACTGTTTTCAAAATATAAGATGCTCTTTGTCCAGTTTTCCCCACGAATACCTGCCTCAATTTCTCTCCATGTAACCTTTTTACTCTCCTCTGTCAGAGGTACGCCTGTAATCCAGTCTGTTATCATATCTACAAAGGCTTTGGCATACTTTTCCTCTCCTGTCATGGCATAAGCCTGTCCCAGACAGATAAAATAACGATGACGGTTCATCTGATAAATAAACTCCGGATCATCTGTGGGCATATACGTCCAGTTAATGGGATATGTAAACGTCTCCTTTTCGTAGGTACGCTCCATGTCCCAGGGTAAGTCAAAAATAAACTCTAAGCGCACAGCCTCATCTGCAATACGCATAATCTGGTCGGTGTTTTCCGAGCGATATTCTCTCGCCGCCTTTGCACACCATTCCAACTCGCCCTTTTGATATCTGTTTTTCTGTCTTTCAAAATATTCTTTTTTATTCATAATTTTCCACTCCTTCTAGCTCTAATCTGCTGTTTTCTAAAAGAGTAACGCTCCTTCGTATCCCACAATAACGCAGCTCTATGGTTTGAGTTTTCCCCGAAGAAAGAGAAATTTTTGTAAGTTTTCCACATTTCCATGCGAAATCCACCTTCAGCCTTCCTTCCAGACACAGACCTGTCACCATCCCTGTCTCCATTCCCTCAGGAATAATCCGAAGAAGCTCTACCACATCACCCCTTCGGGATGCCAATGCTTCCAATACTGCCTCTGCCATTCCGAAATTTCCGTCAATCTGAAACGGGGGATGAATATCCCACAGGTTTTCATCCACACTGTTTGCAAGAAATGGTCTCATCTGCTCATCAAATTTTTTCTTGTCCTTTAAGCGGGCATAAAAGCACATAATCCACGCTTTACTCCAGCCCGTATGACCGCCTCCGTGCTCCAAACGATATTCCAGAGTTCTTTTCGCCGCCTCGAAAAGCGCAGGCGTATCCTCTGAAATTTCTCTTCCCGGATGCAGCCCATATAAATGAGAAATATGACGGTGTCCCTTTTCTACTTCCTCGTATTCCTCCTGCCATTCCAAAATCCTGCCAGACTTCCCAATCTTGGTAGGCGGCAAATGTTCTAATATCTCCTGCGCCATTTTTTCTGTCTCATATTCCGGCGAACCTGTATTATATCTTCTGCATCCTTCCAGATAATTCTCCGCAAGCTCACGAATAATCTGATGGTCCATGGCAACGCCCATAGCCACACTGGCTTCCTGACCATCTAAAAGGCGATAGGTATTTTCCGGTGATACCGTAGGGCCGCTTATCCACATTTTATCAGATTTCCGATAAAGATAGTCATAGAAAAATAAAATACATTCTTTCATAACAGGCAGCACACGCTCCCTGATTTCCTTCGGATTTTCCTTAAACTCACTGTGATGATAAAGCTGGTTTGCCATCCATGCGCCACCCATAGGCCAGAGAAATGCAGGAAGCCACAACCCTGTAATGTCCGTGTCTCCCCACAAATTTGTATTGTGATGCGCTACAAAACCTCTGCAAGCATACACTTTCTTGGCTGTTTTTCGTCCATTTGGAAGCATCTTTTCTATCAAGTTGAAGAACGACTCATAGCATACGCCCAGTCCTGCTCTATCTGCCATCCAGTAATTCATCTGGAGGTTAATATTGATGGTATATCCGCTTTCCCACGGAGGAGTAAAGCTGCCGTTCCATATCCCCTGAAGATTTGCAGGCAGCGCACAGCCATAGGAGCTACTGATAAGAAGATATCTTGCGTAGGAAAACATAAGCCAAGTTAAATAGCCCTGAACCTTTGGTTCTTCACAGCGTTTTAAAAACTCATCCGCCGGAATTTGAGCCAGCTCCTCTGCCCCTTCTATCTCCAGTCTCATATTATTATAGAGTCTTCCGTATTCCTCAATATGCGCCTTCTTAATCTCCTCAAATCCCGCTTTTGCTGCTTCTTTTAAAAGCCTGCCACACGCATCTAAAGATTTTTTATCCTCATAATCCGTACGCACGCAAAAGAAAATTTCCACATAAGAGGCTCTTTCTACAAGAAGATATCCACCTTCTACACAGACTCTTCCATCTGTTTTCCCCACTCTGCACCTTACATCATAACACACTCCGTCTCCGCTGTGTCCGTTTAAAGAAATTTCTCTGTCCTCTACTTCGGCATTTTCTTCAAACGGTCTGCGGTTTAATCCCAAGGAAAAGCTCATGCCCTGTTCTTTGTCTGTTTCCATCCGCAGAGTAGTGACCTGATACTTAACAGAAGAAAAAATCTCTCTTACTGTCTTGCAGTTGTCAAAGCAGATTTTCACTCCTGCTTCTCCTTTTTCTAAGTCAATTCCTCTAAAATACTCCTTTACTTTTCCAAAAGGCTCAAAATTAAGAATTGCCTCTGCCGCCGGATGATAAGGATTGGTATATCTGGGATTTCCCACAAACCATCTGCCACATAAGGTCTGTGCCTTGCTTGCCTCTCCTTTTTCTAAAAGCTCTCTCACCTTTTCCAGCTTTTCCTTGCCTGCTTCTACGGCTCGCTCTCTTTTTCCTCCGTACCACAGACTTTCTTCATTTAAAACAATCCGTTCCTGCTGTACACCGCCCAAAAGCACTGCTCCTTGTTGTCCGTTTCCCACAGGAAGCCCCTGTTCCCAGCTTTTTGCCTCGTGCGTTAAATAAAAACCTTTTCCCATTTCTGTCTCCTATTTTTTATAAAAGCTTATACTATCCCTTATTTTATAACTATTGTAACCCTGCCCTATTTTTAATGATATAGGTAATTTTCAACATTCATGGGTGATACTTGCCTGTGAAATAAAAACTGCCGTAGAAATATATCTCAGATACAATGACCTGACTGTATTTTCTACGACAGTTTCTTATTCCTTTATTTTATATTTTTCTTTCTTCTGTACAAAGCTGTTATTGTTCCTAAGGATATAACACCAATGCACATCCAAAGCATGAGCTGTGCCTCATCCCCTGTTTTTACGCCACCGTTTGAGCCATTGCTCTGATTTCCGCTCTGATTATTTCCCTGTGAATTTGAAGGTGTATCTACCACTACTCCAAATCCTCCCAGACTTTTTACAGAAACAGATACCATATCGTCTGCACTCTTACCATTCAGCTTTTCTACTTTTCCGTCTATGTAATGCAATACAGTAAGCTGCTGTCCGTTATATTTTTCTCCTACCGGAATAGACAGCACTGCTTCCTTAGGAAGCTCTAAGTTCTTTCCATTCTGTCGGATAACAACATCATATAAACGGAATACAGATTTTGCAGAAGGAATTTCCTTTCTCATTGCTTTCACTGCTTCACTGTCTTTATCAAGAGGTGTTACCAAAAGCTCCATATCCTGCTCAAGACCTTTTCCTTTTAAAGAAACTCCATACTTTTTATTTACCAATGTAATTTCTTTCTGCTCATCTGGATTTGGATTTGGCTCAGGATTTGGTTCCGGTTGTGGCTCAGGCTGTGAAGTCTTTTTCTGCTCTATGGTAAGAAGATACGTTTTGATGTCTTCTCCTCTTACTGTTTTTTTAGAAACAATTTCAATTTTTGTTCCGTCTTCCACAGGAATAGCCTGTCCGCTTTCATAAACCTTATCTGCTGACTTTATTACTGTTTCCGCATAGCGATTATAAGATTTCGGATTTAATGTAATTTCTTTTACCTTTTCTCCCACTGAAAGCGTATATTCATAAGTATCTCTTGCATATTCCGGTGACAATTTACCGTCTGTAATTCCCAGTGTAGATAATTCGGCATTTTCTGTTACGTCTTTTCCCAGATTTTCCGTATATTCTACTGTAATTACGTCCTTATCTTTTAACTTGCCGTTTTCTACTGTAAAATCCGCAAAACCGGTTTTCGTAAATTCATCATTTAAAGTTCCTACCCAACCGCTGCCTGGTCCACGGTCAAATTCACCAAGCCCATCAATCGCTTCAATGTATTCTCCGTTTCGGATAGAAATGCTTAAACCATTTTCTTTGCAGGCACGCTCAATGACGCTCATCATAGAGTCCGTCTGATAAATCGTTGCCTGTGTCTGAATCATCATACCCTTTATTTCGTTTTCTTCCAGAAGGGACAACAGTTTTTCTTCCTTCTTTAAGCCATCCATAATCGTTAAAGTAACTTTACCGACTTCTTCACCCAGCGTTTTTAATTCCTCAATGCGTTCAATGGCTTTCTGTAACTTCTCTACATTATGGACAAGTTTCTGTTCATCTTCTGTGAGACTTTCATACAACGCCTGAATGGAAAGCACAACTTCTGCATCTTCCAATGTTAAATCTTTTATCGCCGGAAGGTTTTCAATAAGCTGAATAACTTCTTCTACTTCTGTTTTTTGATTTTCTTCTGTTAAATCCCAGTAAGTCTTTTCTCCTGCTTTTGCCTGTGTATAAGCTGTAAATGCCTGAAATACCTGAACACCGGACATTTCATTTAACTTTTTATTACTTTTATCATGGCAGAAACCATTTCCTTTTTCTGTTTCACAATAATAGTTGTCCATAAGACAGGTAATCATATTACTATAAGGAGTTCCAAAATCGGAATTTAAAGGATTGATGCCTAAAATCGTCAAAGTAAGCAATACCTGCGCTGTACTTTCAGACGTTCCAAAGTCATAAGAGTCAGACATAGAATTCTTCAAATATTCTAATCCTGCTTCCACTGCCTGATGAACTTTTACATTTGTATTTCTGTACGGAGCCAGCGCCTGCAAGCACATAGCTGTCATATCCACACTGACAGTCTGATTATCCATAAGTCCGAAACCGCCGTTTTCTTCATTTTGGAATTTCAAAAGTGCAGTTATGATACTCTCCCTGTTCCATTTTGCATCTGTGGGAATTTCCATTCCCTTTGCATCCGCTGCCAGCAGCGCCCATGCCAGCTCATTTCCACCCATATCTAAGCTCGGATGATTATAAATCATTTCTGCCAGATTTACACCGGCTACATCCGTAATGTCTTTGTTCATAATTAACAAGGACAATGCCACACGCTCCATATCTGTGGGTTTCTGCATTTTACTCCATTTTTTCACTGTGTCTGCCACAGACTGATAATAAGCATCTAATTTTTCCTGTGAAATGGTTTCTCCTGCACGAAGACGTGCATAGACAATCCAGTCGTTGTTGTTATACTGATAATTTTCTTCTGGATATTTGGATGCAAATTGCTCTTTTGCCCCCTGCAATCCTTTATTTATCAACGCATCAATATCTACCTGCGGTGTTTCCCCGCCTGACACAGTAACGGTGAATTTTATAGGCTCTACTTTATTTGTCTTGTCTATCGGAGTTCCTGTTACCGTTACAGTACCTTCTTTTAAAGACTGCACATAATACTTATCACTGGTAAGAAAAGAGCCTTTATCCGGTGCATTATCCCATTCCGGATTTCCTTTTTTCCAATATCCCTGTTCTTTACGGACAACCTTTACAATTCCCGCTTTATCATAAGACCATTCCAACTGTGGATCTGTAACACTCCAGCCATCCTTGGAAAGCTCTCCCTCAAAGGTTAAGTTAAGGAGCTGTTCTGTGAAGTTTTCCATCTGGAGGTTGCTTTCATCTATGGTTATTTTTGTTAATGGATTTTTATACTTATAAGTAACCTCTGAAGTTCCGCTTACTACGCTTGTTTTCTTTGTCTCAGGATTTGTCTGTTCGATTTTTGCCGTATAAGTGACTGTACCCGCTTTATATGGTACATACCCCTTTACCATGCTGTCTACATAGTTAGCAATAGAAGGAGCACTGCTTGTTACTGTCCAGTTACTTGCATAGCTGGCATTCTCCGGTGATACAATCACACCGCTGTAATCCGGCAAAAACGCATAATTGTCAGGATCATTTGCATTTCTGGAATGAATTTCTTTTTCTCCCGAAATAGCCGGCTTCACACTTTCAACAGGTACATAGGAAGAAGTTGCTTCTACCTCTGCTTTTATTTCGGGGTTTGCCTTTGCGGTCACTGTCATAGATGCTGTTCCCGGCTTGTTGAACTTAAATTCGCTGGATGAGTTTAAGTTATAAATCAATTTTCCATCACTTGGCGCATAAGTAAAACGAGAACTATGTACCGGAATAAATTCTTCGCTTCCCTGATATTTTGCCTGTACCTGAATATTTTTCCATTCGGAACCTTCTACTTTTATTTTACCGTTAGTTACATCCTCTCCATCAATAAAAAGCTTAATTTGTTCAATTATCTGTGATTTTGCAATTACTTTTACCCAAGCAACTGTTTCTGTGGATGCATCTGCTTTTCTTTCTGTTGCTGATACAATGGCAGAACCCTCTGCATCTACTCGAAGTTCACCTCGATCTGCCCCTATTGATAAGGCCCTGTCCGGCTTTACATCTGTTATGTTCCATGACACTGTACTCGTAGTCGGTAATTCTTTTAAGTGAAATGTTCCTGCCAGATTAAAAGCACCTACCTCATCCGGTGATACATATAAAGTCTGATTTTCAATTGTCTCTGTTACACCATCTGCAAAAGCAAACTCTATTTCATATTTATTTTCCGGAAAATTTGGTTTGTTGGGATTATATTCCTGATTCTCCCCAAAATAAGGATATCCTGTACTATTTTGTCCCCATGCGATGCCAAACTCACCCTTATTCTTGTTTAAAAGCTCTACAAATTCCTTCGTCTTCATATCATCTTCTGACTTTGCAGAAGAATTTATTAATGCTTCTGCCGGAAATTGTACTGGATTTTTCCCACTGTCAGACCAATAGGAATTGATTAAGTTACCTCCTTTATATTCTTTAAATAAAACAGCTATTTTCCCTTCGCTAATAGAATAACTATTAATCAATCTGCCGCCTGTAAGACGTTTTGCAAATCCACAGGCTCCATCGCCTTTCACGTCTGTATAACAGTTAATAATTGCACCTTTTAAATCATATCCTGCCGGCCCGCTTTCTGCCCATGAAGCTAAAGTACCGGTAAAATGTGTATTTTGTAAAATCCCTTGTTCTCCAACACTCTGAAACAACCATGTAGTATCTTCAAAAGTAACCGTATGTCCATTTCCATCAAAGGTAGCGTTAAATTCAAAAAACGCCTTATATTTTTTGTCTAATGTAATATCATTATCAAGAACATAGTAAACGTCTGTCTTTTCAGCGTCTATTTTCTCCAAATCTGCCTGCTTTTTAATATGAACAACCTGGTTTTCATCTTTTGGCGGAGCAACCGGTTCTGTTACTTTTTTCTTTTCTAATTGTTCTTTTGCCGCATTTAAGGCTTTCAAAGCTTCCTCAATTTCTGTCTGCTTTACATCTGATTTCTGCAAAACTTGTTCTGCTACATCTAATGCTTCAGAAAATGCTTTCCAACTTTTTTCAGTATATCTGTCCTGCTCCAGTCGCTTTCCTTCATTTACAGCATTTTGGAGAGCTGTTTTATCTATCTGTTCAGGTTCTGGATTTCCTCCACTCTGTCTTAAAACAGGTAACCCTTGATTACTTCCATCTGACGGAGAAGTCCATGTAAATCCTGTGTCCGGAATATCTTTATTTAATAATTGCGCTGCAGACTTTAATTCCTCTAATGTTTTTTTGAAACTATTTCCGTCTTCAGGCTTTTTTCCCCAAGATACAGGTCCCGAAGCTGACGAAGCTTTATCTGTCGCATAATAACTGTTAGATAAAATACTTTCTTCCGTTTCTCGAATTCCAACAAGTCCGCCTGCCATCATAGCGTCAATACTTCCACCAAAGTACGTATTTTTAACTGCTCCTGAGCGGAAAGTTCCTACAAGACCTCCTACTTCTCCTGCCCACCCAGTTAATTTTATTTTAGCCGTAGAATAGCAGTTCTGAATGGTTCCGCTTAAAGTAATCGCCATACTTCCAAAAGTTTTGTCACTTACAATAACATTTTCACTGGTTACTCCAAGGTTTTGAATCGTTCCTGTCACTTCATTTGCCAAAGGTTTATCTGCAAGAGTAATAGTATGACCGTTTCCATCTAAGGTTCCTGCAATGTGTTCAAAGGTTTGTCCTTCTGTAAACACAATATCCTCTGTCAAAGTATAAGTTGTTCCAGCTTCAATAACAGTGGGAATTTCCGTTTCAGAAATTGCATTTTCCTGTCCTGTCCCGCTTAAAATTTCTCCTGCTTCCACAACCGGAGTTTCTACCTCACTAGATGCTTGTACTGGTATAGGTATTCCTGTAACCAACAATGCCATTGCAAGTAGCAAACTAAGAATACGACTTTGGTTTTTCTTTTTCTTCATTTTCTTTCTCCTTTATTAATTTCATAAATTTTTACAAAGCATTTTATTGTGTAGGACAAAATTTCTTATACAACAAAAAAAAGGTTTCTTTACGCCCCGGTAAAGAAACCTTTTATATCTTCACTATGAAATTTTATCCTGCATATTTTTCTACCAAAATAAAACTCCCTCAACCCGGAAATCTATTTATCTGATGGCAGATTTTCTGACTTAGCTGAAAAGCATCACAGTAGAGGTGACTGTATCGGATTTTCACCGATTTCCCTTTTAACCTTGGAGTAAACTCCAACGACCATCATAAATATGCAGTTTATGCTTCTACAATATAGTACATAATATCAAAAAAAATGTCAAGAAAAGACGTACCTTTAAAATTTATTTATAAAAGCATAAAAACTGTATACTAATTTTGTTCTCTTCTTCTCTTTCCTACTGTCAGCATCATTGCCACTCCAGATAATAATGCCAAAAGAACAAGAGCTTCCGTTGGAGTCTGATCTCCGGTTTTTACTCCTTTATTGCCAGAACTACTTCCTCCGGCATTACCAGAACCACTTCCTACAATTGCATCTTTCTCAGAATTAACTGCATCCACCACAACACCAAAGTTCATTAATTCTGCCACTTCCACAGATACCATACCATCTGTCACTTTTCCATTCAGATGTTTAATCTCTTTATCATTGCAAGCCAACACAACTAATTCTTTTCCGTTGTACTTTTCACCCACCGGAATACTTAAGATTGCATTTTTAGGAAGCTGGATTTCTTTTCCGTCCTTCATAAGTTTTATATTAAATAAACGGAAAATAGACTTCTTTGATGTAATTTCTTTTCTCATTCTTTCTACATCTTTGCTGTCTTTATTAAGAGGCTCTACTTTTAATTCCATATCTTCTGTAAGCCCTTCACCTTTCAGACTCACTCCGTATTTTTTGTTTACTAGAGTCACTATTATTGGTTTTTCTTCCTGCTGTCCTTGCTGTCCTTCCAGTTTCTTCAGTTCTTCTTCTGCTTTTGTAAGAACTTCCAGATTACTTACCAGTTTCTTCTGTGCTTCGCTCAGTTTTTCGTAGGCTGCTCTGGCTCCTTCGATTGCTTTTTTACTTTCTAAAGTAATCTCTGTTCCTATTGCTTTGATTTTTTCTTCTACTTCTTTTGCTGCCTTCTGATCTTCAACATCTGGCTGTCCTGGATTTTTCATTGCTTCACTTAACCGTTTTGACAGTGCATCTATTTCTGTCTGTGGTGTAACCATTGCAGAAATTGCTTTAGACGCTGCATTATAAGCATTCTTCACATTCTCATGAACCATCAGATTATCTTTATCTGCGTTTACTTCTGCCATTAATTTTGTCAGCTTATCTTTATTTGAAATTTTAACTACCGGATTTGTACTTCCCCATGTTGTTCCAGACAGGTCTGTTCCATAACCATATACCGTAAACTGAAATCTTACAACATCTCCGTCTTTTGGTTGATAAGATGTGATTCCAACATTTGGAGCTTTATTATTAACAAAATACATCCAACCGGAATATCTACTATAGTCAAATTGTCCCAGTGCTTCCGGACCATTGGAATCATTTCCATACTCTTTTGCTGCTTCTGTTGTAACTTCATTTTTGCTGATTTCTGTAATGTATTCCGGAATTTTCACCTTATCCAGACCAAGGTCTGCACCTTTGATTGCTTCCAGATAAGAATCAGCTCCCACAAAGTTTTCTGCTCCAATTGCCTTTTTCAGTAAAGTAGCTCCATTATCTCCTGCTTCAAATGGTACTTTAATTGGTTCTACAAAATACCCCTGACCAATCGTAAAACGTTCTACAGTAAGCGTAACTGTTCCTTTTGAAGCTTCTTCCAGTTTCTTCAGTTCTTCTTCTGCTTTTGTAAGAGTTTCCAGATTGCTTACCAGTTTCTTCTGCGCTTCGCTCAGTTTTTCGTAGGCTGCTCTGGCTTCTTGAATAGATTTTTTACTATTTAGAGTAATTTTACTTCCAATTGCATTGATTTTTTCTTCTACTTCTTTTACTGCTTTCTGATCTGTTTCATCCAATACATCTGTAAAATCATATAATCTTGTCCCGCCTTCTGCCATACGCTGATATGCAATTAATCCATATGTAACCTGCTGGGTTGCCATTTCTTGAGCCTGCAATGCTGTCTGCCATGCAAAACCAGCATCTTTTTTATATGTATGCAGATTGGATACCATGTTATTTCCATTTTGAACAAATCCATTCTCTTTTACAGTAGGATCAATATTCAATGCAGATACTGCTGTTAAAACCTGTGCTGTTGTACAAGAATTTTCAGAACCAAAATCAAGGAACCCTGCATTCACTGTAATATTATCCTTAAAATGCTTCAACGCTTTGTCTACTGCAGGTTTCACATCAGGATAAGCAGGATCATTATAATAAGGTGCCAAGGACTGCAATGCCATACCTGTCATATCAATACTTGCTAAATCATTATCAAGAGAAAGTCCAAATGCACCACTTGCTTTCTGAAATTTTAGAATCTGTGTTACAATATCTTTTCTACTCCATTTTGCATCTTCTGGAATCTTATAATTTCTTCCATCTAATGCCAAAAGACCAAAAATTGGACAATTTGATGAATCTGTCATCATTTTTTCATGATTATAAATGGCTTCTAAAACATTAAAGCCACCTACATCTGTAGGATTTTTTCCCATTGCCTCTAAGGCAAGAGCAACACGTGCCAAATCTGTTACTCGCATGGTCTTGCCTTTTTTCTTCAACTCCTGTACCACTGATTCATAATATTTATCTAACTTACTCTGTTCAATGGTTGCTCCTGAACGAAGAATAGAAAAAATATTCCATTCATTACCATATTTTTCTAAAGATTTACCTTGAAGATATTTTACTCCATGAGCAATATCTTCTTTTGCAATACTTAAAGTATCTCCTTGTGGTTCCACACCATCTTTTGTTACAACTACATCAAAGGTAACTGGTTTACAGGAACCTGTCTCATCAAATGGTTTTCCAGTAACTGTTACTTTTCCAGCTTTTAAAGCCTTGATTTCATGTATTGTTGTTTTTGGTGTATTTACATTCACTGCATCTTGACTTACAGAATCTTTCACTTCAACAATGCCGTCCTGACTATAAGACCAATGAAATCTCTGTTCTGTTGCATTTTTCGGAGTTGCTTGAATACTAAACTCCTGTGAATTTCCTTCTTCTACTGTATATTTATCTTTTTCGACCTTTGCTGCAGTTAAAGGATATTTATAGCGAAATTCTACACTGACTTCTGTAGAAATTTCCGGATTTGATTTGCTGGATACTTTGAACTTTGCAACACCTGCTTTTTTCGGAATAATACCATTATCAAAAGCTTCCATATGTGTCGCAATATCTTCAGTTAAAGGCTCCCATACAACTTCTTTATCACTTGCATTTGAAGGAGTATAACTGATTTTATAGTTATTATCTGGATTATCACCCTTCTGAATACCTACATAGTAGTCAGCCAATCCGTTCCAACTATCAATATACCAAATCTTAGGTACACTTACAGAAATTGCCTGAAGTGCAATATCCTTCGCAACTGCTTTAAATTCTACAAATACATTAGGATCCGATTTTAAAGTTGCTTTGAAAACAGCTTCCTTCCCATCTACGCGAAACGTTCCATTGGAAGGCAGAATCATTCCTTCTCCGCTAACTTTTTCAATATTAAAATTATTCAGTGATAATGGTTCAAATTCCTGACTATTGTCTTTACGCACTTTCAAAGTAAGTGTCTGAGCCTCACTACCATTCATCTGACATGGAGAATCCATAGAAATCTCTTGGTTACCAGAAAAAGCTTTCACTTCCACAATAGAAGCCGCTTTTTTTACATCTACAGTAAATTCAACCAATTTACTTTCTGTATTAGCATCCTCCAACCATGATTTCAGTTCAATATTTTTATTCTGTGGTTGAAATGCTCCACTGTTATACTCTGCCCACCAGACTTTATTCCACTTACTGACAAACTCAACAACCATCCATCCTACACGGCCATTGTATCCTTCTGCCTTAAAGTTTCCCTTATCTTCTGTTGTCAGATGAAATGTTCTACTCCCATCCAATTCCTGAATACGCCCATCTGCATATTCAAACCAAACTCTGACTGCTTTTTCCTCAGGTTTTGCAAATGCCGTTACCGGAAGTGCAGTGATGAGCATTGCTACAACCAGAAACATACTAAACATTCTTTTCCACATTTTGTTTCTTTTTTGCTTCATAGCTTCCTCCTTAATATTATAATATTTACTGCATCCTATATATCACACAGAGATTAGTTCACATGCACCTTATATAGTCATATAACAACTTTTTAATGCATCAAAAAAAGATTCTCGCCCACAGGCAAAGAATCTTTTATTTTAACGTATTAAATTTATAAACTACACAATATATAATATCCTCAACCTGGAAACACCTCTGTGCATAATGGCAGTTCTTCTGACTTAGCATCTTCCTTAGAAACTCCTTCTCAAGCTTTCGCTCAATGGCTTCTTGTTTCCTTGTCCGCATTACAGTAGAGGTGACTGTATCGGATTTGCACCGATTTCACTTTTAACCTTGGAGTAAACTCCAACGACCATCATATATATGCAGTTATTAACTTCATAATACACAATTCAAAACAGAATGTCAAGAAAAGCTTCCTAAACGCTATTAAAAGCCATACAGCTTTCGCTTTAATCTCTGCAAATACAAAACCTTTTTACAAATCAGAAGAACCAAAAGACAATGCATAATATGTGTTTTCTTTTAAATAATATGTAACTGTTACCATAGAATTCACACTTACTTCCTCCGATATTAAAATCTCCGATGTATCAAATACAATACTTTCTCCGCTAAAATCACCCTCACAAACATGAACTTTTATTGTTTTGTCCGTAATCTCCTCTATCTCTCCGGAAGAAACATATACAACAATTTCTTTCTCATCGTTATCAGTAGAAATTTTTGTCACAATATTTTTCCCATTTTCCTCATAATAAGTAATAGAAACAGTTACCCCTGTTTGAATTCTACATTCTCTGTCTTCTGCATAACCTGTTGTAGCAATAACATCTTTTTCTGCATTTGTAATATCAAATTCTACCCCACGATCAAGACCTTCTTCTGGATAATGTCTTCCTTCTGAATTTTCTAAATCCACAGTGATAATATTTCCTTCTGTTTCTAAAACATAACCTTCCACTGTTTTTTCCTGTTTAACAAGGTCTTTTTCTCCTTGACTTTCTGCATGACTCTCTTCATCGTTTTCTTCCGCAGAATTGGCAATAGGCTCTTTTTCTGTTTCATTTTGTACGAAATTCCCCTGTAATACTTTCTCATCTGATTTTTCTTCTGTTTTTGTAGGTATACAACCTCCCAGTAAAGAGGTTATCATCAGCAAATCAAATGCCAGAAGTAATGCTTTTTTCACTATATTATCCCCCGTTTCTATAAAAATTCTATAATAATTGTAATACCACATACACCTAAAAGGAAGCATTTACAAAAATATTTGTTTTCCATTTCACAGTTGCATTATCAACATTAGGGCTTTTCTTAGGTGAAATATATCAATACAAAAGGGAAAAGAAGAAGACCTTAACAGACTCTTAAATTTGGGAAGGAAAAATTTCGGAGCTGTCACTTTAAACATTATTCGGATATATTTATATGCTTAAAGTAACAGCTCCTCATATTTAAAACTTTTATTTACTATTTTCCAATTACAACCTTATCCAAGTGCCAAATTTCATCAACATACTGCTGAATAGTTCTGTCGGATGTGAATTTACCTGCACAAGCAGTATTCAAGAGTGCCATTTTTGCCCATCTTTCTTCATCTCTATAAGCTTCCTCTACCTTTTCCTGTGCTGTTGCATAAGATTTGAAATCAGCCAGAATAAAGTAAGTATCTGCCTTATCACTGCTATTTGTATTCAGCAGAGAGTCATAGATTTCTCTGAACATATTAAAGTCTCCATTAGAATATGTTCCGTTAATGAGCTGCATCAGTACGTTTCTGATGTCCGGATCATTATTAAAATACTGCATTGGATCATAACCGCCATTATTTTCGTAGTTAATAACTTCATCAGAAGATAAACCGAAAATAAATGCATTTTCTGCTCCTACTTCTTCAACGATTTCTACGTTTGCACCATCCATGGTACCGATTGTAGGTGCACCGTTCAGCATGAATTTCATATTTCCTGTTCCTGAAGCTTCTTTACTTGCAGTAGAAATCTGTTCAGATACATCTGCTGCCGCAAAAATCATTTCCGCATTAGATACACGATAGTTTTCAATAAATACAACTTTAATCTTACCATTGATAGATTTATCGTTGTTAATCACATCTGCTACTGCATTAATAAGCTTAATAGTCTGTTTTGCACGTCTGTAACCTGCTGCTGCCTTTGCTCCAAAGATGAAAGTTCTTGGATAGAATGGCATTTCCGGATGTTCTTTAATCTTATTATATAGATACATAACATGCAGAATATTCATTAACTGACGTTTGTATTCGTGCAGACGTTTTACCTGAACATCAAAGATAGAATTTGGATTTACTTCAATTCCGTTATGCTCCAGAATATATTTTGCCAGACGTACCTTATTCTGGTATTTAATATTCATGAATTCCTGCTGTGCTTTTTTATCATCTGCATATACTTTCAGTTTGGAAAGCTGTGATAAATCAGTAATCCATCCAGCTCCGATATGCTCTGTCACCCAGGATGCCAGCAGTGGGTTTCCGTGTAACAGGAAACGTCTCTGAGTAATACCGTTTGTTTTGTTGTTAAATTTATCAGGATACATTTCATAGAAATCTTTTAATTCCTGTTTTTTCAGGATTTCCGTATGCAGTCTGGCAACACCGTTTACAGAATGACCTCCGGCAATAGCCAGGTGAGCCATTTTTACCTGTCCGTCATAAATAATTGCCATTTTGCGGATTTTTTCCTGATTTCCCGGATATTTCTGCTGGATTTCCAGTAAAAATCTGCGGTTAATTTCTTCGATAATCTGATAAATTCTCGGAAGCAGTCTGGAGAACAGCTCAATCGGCCATTTTTCCAATGCTTCTGACATAATGGTATGGTTTGTATAAGCACAAGTCTGTGTTGTAATATTCCATGCGTCTTCCCATTCTAAGTTTTCTTCATCCACTAAAATACGCATAAGCTCTGCTACTGTCATAGTCGGATGAGTATCGTTTAACTGGAAAGCCACTTTCTTTGGTAAATCATGCAAATCGCTGTGTGTCTTCTTAAACTTCTCGATTGCTTCCTGGATACTTGCAGAAATAAAGAAATACTGCTGTTTTAAACGCAGCTCTTTTCCCGCATAATGATTATCGTTTGGATAAAGAACTTCTACAATGTTCTTTGCAAGGTTTTCCTGCTCTACTGCTTTATGATATTCGCCTTTATCAAATAAATCCAGACGGAAGTCATTGATTGCTTCTGCATCCCAGATGCGCAGTGTGTTTACAACATTATTGTTATATCCTACGATTGGCATATCATAAGGTACTGCCAGTACAGACTGGTAACCTTCCTGAATAAAATGATTTCTGCCTGTTGCAGGGTCGTATTCCACTTTTACGTAACCACCGAATTTTACTTCTTTGGCATATTCCGGACGGCGAAGCTCAAACGGATATCCGTTTTTCAGCCAGTTATCAGGCACTTCTACCTGATATCCGTCTTCAATTTTCTGTTTAAACAATCCATAATGATAACGAATACCACAGCCATAAGCACAGTATCCCAATGTTGCCAGAGAGTCTAAGAAGCAGGCAGCCAGTCTTCCCAAGCCACCGTTTCCAAGAGCCGGGTCCGGCTCCTGGTCTTCAATTACATTTAAGTCAAATCCAAGCTCGTCTAAAGCTTCTTTTACTTCATCATAAGCACATAAATTGATTAAGTTATTTCCAAGGGCTCTGCCCATGAGAAACTCCATGGACAGGTAATAAACAATCTTCGGGTCGTCCTTCTCATACTGTTTCTGTGTCAAGAGCCAGTTGTCAATAATTACGTCCTTTACAGCAAGAGAAACCGCCTGAAAAACTTGTTCCTGGGTTGCTTCTTCTATTGTTTTTCTGTAAAGCATTTTTACATTTTCTTTAACGCTTTTTTTGAATTCCTCTTTTTTAAAATGATTGTCTAACATTCCCTTTTTTCCTCCCCAACTCTTATGAAAGCTTTTCTACACCTAATTTTACATTTTCGGAGTTAATCTTCCATTCTTTTGTATAACCACTCAGTTCATTATATACCACGTTTTCTGCAAGAACCTCTGATTTGATTTCTTTTTCATGCACACGGAAAATTCCTTCAATTACCTGATTATCTGCAAGAGAAATCTGGATTTTGTCCATAACCTCAAATCCTGCTTCCTTACGCATAGTCTGGATTTTGCTGATAATTTCACGAACAAATCCCTCTTCAATAAGCTCCGGTGTAAGGTTTGTATCCAGTACAACAGTTACGTCATTATCTGCTTCGGAAACATATCCTTCCATCTGTGCCATATCAATTAAAAGGTCATCTTCTGTGAGAACGATTTCTTGTCCGTTTACTTCAAAAGTAAGAGCGCCTTTTTCTTTTAATTCATCCATTGCTTTGTTTCCGTCAAGCTTAGAAAGTGTTTCTTTAATACCGCCTAAGAATTTTCCATATTTTGGTCCAACTGTTTTAAGCTGTGGTTTGAAGCTGTAAGATGTAAATTCTCTTACATCATCTGTAAATACAACTTCTTTTACATTCAGCTCGTCTGCAATGATTTCTTTATAAAATTCAGATAACTCAAAAGGAGCTTTTACGAACATCTTGCCAATTGGCTGACGGTTTTTAATATTTGCTGTATTTCTACATGCACGTCCCATAACAACTGCTTTCAGCAGGTTATCCATGTTCTGCTCTAATTCTTTATCAATCCATTCTTCTTTCACTTCTGGAAAGTCGCATAAATGAATACTTTCCGGTGCATTTTTATCAAGACTTCTTACTAAGTTCTGATAAATATCTTCTGTCATGAACGGAACCATTGGCGCTGCTGCTTTAGAGATTGTCACCAATGCTGTATACAGAGTCATGTAAGCGTTAATCTTATCCTGCTCCATGCCTTTTGCCCAGAAACGTTCACGGCTTCTTCTTACATACCAGTTACTCATATCGTCTACAAATTCCTGAAGCGCTCTTGCTGTTTCCGGAATTCTGTAATTTTCCAGATTTTCATCTACGGCTTTCACTACGGTATTTAATTTTGACAGCAGCCATTTATCCATTACAGGGAGTTTATCGTATTCTAATGTATATTTTGTTGCATCAAATTCATCAATATTTGCATACAGCACAAAGAATGCATAAGTATTCCACAGTGTACCCATGAATTTACGCTGTCCTTCCTGTACGGCCTTTCCATGGAAACGGTTTGGCAGCCATGGCGCACTGTTTACATAGAAATACCAGCGAATTGCATCTGCACCGTATTTTTCCAATGCTTCAAACGGGTCTACGGCATTGCCTTTGGATTTACTCATCTTCTGTCCGTTTTCATCCTGTACGTGTCCCAAAACAATAACGTTTTTATATGGCGCTTTATTAAATAACAGAGTGGACTCTGCCAGAAGGGAATAGAACCATCCACGAGTCTGGTCTACTGCCTCTGAAATAAAGTCAGCCGGGAACTGCTGTTCAAATAAGTCTTTATTTTCAAATGGATAATGATGCTGTGCAAATGGCATTGCTCCGGAGTCAAACCAGCAGTCAATTACTTCCGGTACTCTGTGCATTGGTTTTCCACATTTTGGACAGGTGATTGTGATTTCGTCAATGTATGGTCTGTGGAGTTCAACTGTTTTTGCAGCTTCATTTCCACTCATTTCATAAAGCTCCTGTCTGCTTCCGATAGAATGCTGATGTCCGCATTCACATTCCCATACGTTTAACGGTGTACCCCAATAACGGTTACGGCTGATACCCCAGTCCTGAACGTTTTCCAGCCAGTCTCCGAAACGGCCTTTTCCAATGCTTTCCGGTATCCAGTTGATGGTATTATTGTTGCGAATTAAGTCGTCTTTTACTGCTGTCATCTTAATGAACCAAGACTCTCTTGCATAGTAAATCAGAGGAGTATCACATCTCCAGCAGTGTGGGTAGCTATGCTCGAATTTCGGTGCAGAGAACAATAAGCCTCTTTCATCTAAGTCTTTTAATACTTCCGGATCTGCTTTTTTGCAGAAAGTTCCTGCCCACTTTGTTTCCTCTGTCATTTCACCCTTCTCATCTACAAGCTGAAGGAATGGCAGATCATATTTTCTACCAACTTTACTGTCGTCTTCACCAAATGCAGGCGCAATATGAACAACTCCTGTACCGTCTGTTAAAGTTACATAGCTGTCGCATACTACATAATGCGCTTTTTTATTCAGCTTCTTAAAATTATATAATGGTTCGTACTCCTTATATTCCAAATCTTTTCCAACATAAGTTTCCAAAACCTCATAAGCAGGTGTTCCTTCTTCTCTCTCTAAAGAGCCAAGAACCGTATCAAGAAGCGCTTCTGCCATATAATAAGTATAACCGTCTGCTGCTTTTACTTTTACATACTGCTCATCAGGATTTACACAAAGTGCAACGTTGGACGGAAGTGTCCATGGTGTTGTTGTCCATGCCAGAATATAAGCATCCTCGCCTACTACCTTGAAGCGTGCAACAGCGGAACGTTCTTTTACGTCCTTATAGCCTTGTGCCACTTCCTGTGCAGATAAAGGAGTTCCGCAGCGTGGACAGTAAGGAACAATCTTAAATCCTTTATAAAGAAGTCCTTTGTTCCAGATTTCTTTTAATGCCCACCATTCAGACTCAATATAATTGTCATCATAAGTAACATAAGGATTATCCATATCAGCCCAGAAACCTACGGTAGAGGAGAAATCCTCCCACATTCCTTTATATTTCCAAACGCTTTCCTTACATTTATCAATAAACGGAATTAAGCCGTATTCTTCAATCTGTTCTTTTCCGTCAAGACCTAACAGCTTTTCTACTTCCAGCTCTACCGGAAGTCCATGTGTGTCCCAGCCCGCTTTACGTGGAACCATTTTCCCTTTCATTGTACGGTATCTTGGTATCATATCTTTGATAACACGGGTAAGTACGTGTCCGATATGCGGTTTGCCGTTTGCAGTAGGAGGGCCGTCATAGAAGGTATAGGTTTCTCCCTCTTTTTTCTGTTCCATACTCTTTTTGAAAATATCGTTATCTTTCCAGAATTTTTCGATATTTTTCTCACGTTCTACAAAGTTTAAATCCGTAGTAACTTTCTGATACATTGATATTTCTCCTCTCTTGAATTTCTTTGCATGTATGAAAAGAGTTTTTAGTTCATAGGACTAAAAAAACTCCCGCCCTGTAACAGGACGAGAGTAAAATTCACTTCGTTATACCACCTCTTACAACATACAAAGCATTATGACTTTTATATGCGCTCCCTTTAACGGAGGAAACCCGGCATCTCCTACTTTATTCAGATAGCAACTCCGGAGTGATTTTCTTTCACCTCTACTAATATCAGGCTTCCACCATCCCTGACTCGCTGAAACTTTCGACAATCAAATACTCTCTCCATCACAGTTTTTCACATAGATTTATTATACTTAGTATCCTCCGAATTTGTCAAGGGCTAGGCGAAATTTTCCCTTTCTCCAAATTTATTGATATAATTTTACAAATCGCTTATAATGTACAGTAGTTTATGTAATAAAAAAGTGAGGATTTTTTATGAAAAAGAGGGGATTACCTTTGTTCTGTGCCCTTTTAACCAGTGTAGTACTCACTGTAGGAAACGGAACAACTATTGTCATGGCAACGGAAGCCACACCGGAAGCTTCTGTGGTATCGCCAGAAACACCGGAAGAACCGCCTGTTCCAGAAAGCTACGAATGGGAAATTCAATCAAACAATATTCCCGGCTGGCCAGAAGGACCTAAAGTCATGGCAGAAACAGCCATTGTCATGGATATGGATACAGAGGAGATACTCTATGCAAAAGGAATTGATGAAAAACGTGCTCCTGCCAGTACAACAAAAATTCTGACAGCAATGCTGGCAATCGAAAAAGTACCTTTTGAAACTCAAATTACCTTTACAGATGAAGTAAATAACATCGAAGCAGGAAGTACCCACATCGGTATTAAACCCGGAGAGACACTGACCATGAAAGACTGTGCTTATGCAATTTTACTTGCATCTGCCAATGAAGTTTCCTCTGGTGTTGCAGAATATATCGGCACTACGGTTCCTGCTTTTGTAGACATGATGAATCAACGTGCAAAAGAGTTGGGATGTACCAATACCCATTTTGTCAACGCAAATGGTTTATACGATGAAAACCATTATACAACAGCCAGAGATTTGGCAATCATTGCAAAAGCCGCTTTTCAAAATGAAACTTTTCGGGAAGTTGTAAAAACACCTTATTATATCGTTCCAAAAACAAATATTACAGATGAAGAAAGATGGCTGAATAATCACCATAAAATGATTTTGCAAGGCTCTGAATATTATGAGGGATGTCTTGGCGGTAAAACAGGATATACAGAAAAAGCAGGAAATACACTGGTTACCTACGCAGAAAGAAATGGTCGAAAACTGGTCTGTGCTTTATTGGCTGACGTCAATGTTGTTGCCCAATACACTGACACCAAAGCTCTTTTAGATTATGGTTTTGACAGCTTCCAGCGTCTTGACACTACTGCTGTTTCTCTCTCTCCTGCAAAATCAGATAAACTGGGGAAACAATTGGAAGAAAAAGGGCTTTTATCCACAGCTTTAGAAACCACTTCTATTAGTGTTCCCAAAGAACTAACAGAAGAATTAACCTATAAAACTACTTTAGAAAACAATATGCTTAATATTGATTATTATTATGGAAAACAACAGATTGGAAGCTCATCTATGCAGGCTTCCGATGAAATCTTAAAGGTTTCTCAAGAACTATCTCCAAAAGAAGTAACAAAAACAGATGCATCTGTTTCTCCCAATCCTACAAAAGACAGTAATACTTCCGAAAAAGACAATATCCTTCCATCCTGGAAATACATTGCATTGTTTTTATTGATAACAGGTATTCTTTTCTATATTGTTGTTCTAATTGTAAATATAAAACGAAGTATTAAAAGACGTAAACGCAAAAAAGCAAGAGAACGCAGAGATTAAATTTCATATAGGATACTTTTTATGAAATAAAATAGGGATACGCATACAAACTTCATGCGTATCCCTATTTTTTCTTCTTTTCCTGATGCCTTTTCATACGACGCTTCTTTCTTAAAGCTTCCCTTTTCTCACGAATTTCTGATGCTTCTGCTTCATCAATTCGCTTTAAAGTTTTTACTACATAATATTTACCTTCATCTGTTTTCTTAATTCTTGCTTTTCCTTTAAAATAGCCATGCTCCGGACAATATGCAAGGCACAAATGCGATTTTGGATTAACGGAAAACCAGCGAATTTTCTTTTTGGCTGTCCGTTTGCAAAGAAAACACTGCGTTTTCGTAACTTCCTTATCCATCATTGCTTCTTCCTTCGAAGAAAATTCTCTGGATATAAATTTAGAATAATCCTTAAATACCGTATAAATCTCACTATCCTTATTTTTAGGATTTTGATAACAATCAATAGAATAATTTCTTTTCATGAAATTTTCCGGTATTTTTTTCAATATTTCTGCTGTATAATGCGCATCATTTAATGCCTGATGAAAAGTATCTCCTTTATCCATCTTCAAAAAGTCAATGGCATACTCTAAGGAACGAGTTGTTTTTTCATTCTCGTAAATCAATCCAAATAATTTTTGCACATCGTAGTAAAAAACAGGTCCTTTCAGCAAAGAAAGCATTCTGTAATATTTCAAATTCCGCTGCAATTCCACCAAATCCGCCGAACCCCATGTGCAAAATTTTACGTCTGTCCCGCACCACTCCAGAAATTTCTTTACAGCAGCTTTAAAAGGAATACCTTCCTCCAATCTATTTGAAGTAATTCCCAAAATTTCCTTCGTACGAAAATGCAGACGGTGGTAAACTACAGGTTTTATAATCTCCTGAAAAGAATCCACTATATTTCTGTTCTCATCCAGCTTTACTGCACCAATTTCAATAATCTCAAAAGGCAATTTTTTATTTTCTTTTTCTTTTCCGTAAGGGCATTGATTCCATTCTAAGTCAAAAACAATATAATTCATATCAGTACCTCTCCTTGCCAGTCATTGGCTTAGCAAAACAATTCTAGCAAAATATTATTTACAAGTCAATGTTCGAACAAAAACCTTCCCTGAATATAAAAAGAAGCTGTCCACTAATTCTCTAGTGTAACAGCCTCTTATTTGTTCATCTATTACTGAGCTAATTTAACTGGGTTAACCTTTACGCTTGGTCCCATTGTGGAAGCCAGAGTTACGCTCTTTAAGAACACACCCTTTAATGCGCTTGGTCTAGCTTTGTTAATAGCTCCCATAAGCGTCTGGAAGTTGTCCGCTAACTGCTCCT
>UMED01017271.1_pt1 | contig 44908 bp, 38 predicted proteins | sample 1964661 | NCBI WGS metagenome assembly UMED01 (sample SAMEA4836011, study PRJEB28245) | human gut metagenome | biome: gut microbiome; material: fecal sample | place: Denmark | collected 2008
AAATCGAATGGTTGCGGCTATCAACCTCCTTTGCTGAGAAAAAACAGGCAGCATGGTTTCTTTCCCACACCGCCTGTCGGTTTTTAAGTTCTATGTATTTGGCATTATGCGATTTCTTCGGTTTCCAGTCCTTCTTCGGAGGGTTCATCCTCTGATTCTTCATCTTCGTTTTCTTCGAAATCCTCTTCTGACTCCTCATCCTTGGTTTCTTCAAAGTCCTCTTCCGGTTCTTCTTCCTCAGTTTCTTCGAAGTCCTCTTCCGGTTCCTCATCCTCGGTTTCTTCGAAGTCCTCTTCTGGTTCTTCATCCTCGGTTTCTTCGAAGTTCTCTTCTGCTGCTTCCGTTTCGCAGGTTTTTTCCAGTTCTTCCGGCTGCTCTTGTTCCAGCTCTTTCCATTTGGTTTCTACCTCTTCCACTGCTTTTTCGATGATGCGGATGATAAAATCTTTCTGTTTGACCCCTTCCTTTGCGACTGCCCATTTAACTCTCTGGAATAATTCCTCTGTGACCTGTACTGCTAATGTTCTTTTTTCCATGCTATCTTCTCCTTTGTTTTCCATTCTGCGAAAATGTTCTTCAATTACCTGCTGGATGAATATCTGTGTACTCGTGTCCTTCTCTTCGATCTCGGCTCGCACTTTCTCATGCAATTCCACCGGAATCTTTCCGCATATGTTCTTCATCTCTGCCATCTGCGTTTCTCCTTTCTTTTTGTTATACACAACATACTCCAAAGTCTGGAAGAAAGCTATTCACAATACCCACTAAAGAATCCAGGTCAAATGCATGCAGAACCCTAGCAGATCCAACAATGCCATACTTCCCTTGCCCATAGGCCTCACCCCCTTCACTCCTGTTCCATCTGAAATAAAAAATCCAACATCTGACCTGGAATCTCTTCCTGCTTTTGTATAGGAAATTGTTCCATACTGCCACCTTTTAGCTCTTCCCGAACAGTTTCCTGAATCAGTTTCCGCAAAGTTTCCCGCTCTTCTTTTTCTAAAATCACATCCACCAGATACTGATTCCTCTGCCCTGCCGGAACATCCATTAGAATTCGCCACGCTTTTTCATGCTCCGGATTTTTAAGGTTTGGGCGGAAGGAAAATACCGGGCGGCTCACAGCGTCCTCATCTGCCCCACAATCCGTTCATATCCGACTGCGTTGGCATGGACGTCTGTTAGGTAAATCGGTCGGCACAAGCGGTCCTGTTCGCTGACACGGCGCTGAAAAATAGCCGCTCCGCCTCCCATGAAAACGGAAGGAACTGCCCGCAGATCAAAGCCTGCCTCGGTAATCGCAGACAGTATTTTTTCAATATAAATCCTGCCCTGTTTCTCAATCAAAGACACGACTTCCACAGGTATACTGCAGGATTGTCCATTCAGCACACGCTCGATCTGTGTTTCTGTAACGGACAATCCCGTGTTTCTGCGCACCTGTTCCAGAATCTCATCCATACACCGAATGACTCCCAATTCCAAACTTCTGCAGGTAGATGCATTGGGAACAGCGTTATCAAGCCGCATTAAGTCTACGGTCCAGCCCCCAATGTCAATGAGAAGAACAGACGGTTCATCCTTTAAATATTCCGGGTAAAGAGCCAGGGCCGAGTACCCCTGGGGGAACAGTTTCACATCCTCAATCTGGATTTCATAGCGTTCCCCTTCGTAGAAAAATCGGACGGGCTGTTCCTTTCGAAACAGATACTCCTTAAATTTCTGCTTTTCCCTTCCAAAACCGGCAAGAGGAAGCCCGGCTGCAAGAACAACCTTGACAGTTCTCTCTCCTTTCCGCTTCCGAATCTCCTGTGCCAGTGCAGCCAGTGTCAAAAGATAATAATTGTCATTGGCAGTCTTATCTTTTACTAAGGTCTGCCGCCCAGTCCCGCAGACATAATACTCTCCCCGATACTGAAGAACACCCTGCATCGTATAAGGCTCATATTCATAGCGGATAATCCCTGTAGGGAAACACACTTGTTTTGTCTTGATGGCATAATACCCGTGATCGATTCCAATCACCATTTCCTACCACTCCCTTCTTCTATTGTTCTGTAGAAAAATCTCCGGAGAAAGAACTTCCCAGAGTTTGAAATTTGTTCCGGTTGGAATTTTTTCTTTCCAGCCTGTTAAATTTTTTATTCCCTGCCCTGACAACCTGTCTGGGCAGGAAGATAGTGAAGTATTCCTTCCAGCACAAGAGCCCGCCTCTGAAAGCGCAAAGCTCCTACATTTTGCAGCTCTATCAGCTCGTGGTACGATTCCTTCGTAAGAAAACATCTATGATACTCTCCTTTGTTTCCGAACTGTTCGCTCTGTTCCAGCAGCAAAAACTCCACCATATATCGGGTAGACGGTGCAAAGCGTTTTTCACACAACATAGCATCACCTTTCACTGCTTTCACGCCCTCTGATTCCCTTGCCACTGCCAATAATTCATGGATACTGATACTCATATTTTCTATCACCTCCCTCCAAAGATTTTTTCTCTATTTTTCATAATTTTCTGCGAAAAAAAGACAGGCACCTACACGATGTCTGTCTCTGTCGGATCTACCAATCCTTTTTCTTGATACTGTTGTTTTATAATCTCTTTCAGCTGCTTCCGACTTTTCCTGTCCGGTACCTGACCGCAGAAATCCCAAATCCAACGGTCATGAAGATGTTCATCTGCTTCTGTTGGATCCCAAGATACAATACTGCTGGTCTCATCATATAACTGTTCCAGCCTTTGAAACTGCTCGGCAAACTGTCCAGAGTAAGTATTCCAGATTTCTAAGTTATACAGCTTCAATCCTAGAAAATCAAACCAGATATGGATATCGGTAAAAATATCCAGACAATTCGTTATGCGAATAAACTTACCCAGGATCAGGTCATTGCAAAATTAAACCTGATGGGGATTTCTATGTCCAAAAGTACCTATGCAAAGCTGGAAACCAACTGTATGAACATCAAGGTATCAGAAATTATTGCCCTAGCTAAAATCTTCCATACCGATATCAACGCATTCTTTTCCGGGCTTCTCTAGTTCTTAAAGTCAATATTTTTATTATCTTTTGTAAACATACTTCTCACAATACATAATAAAATGTCTATAGTATTTTTTACTCGTATAGATAATACTATTGGATAGATAAAAGTGTCATTACCAGAATTGAAACCAATAAGCGTTGAAACTCACATGTTCATATTTCTTCGCAGTTGAAATAAACGAATTTTACAAAAAATCCACCTATCACCAAATGCTCGAATAAAAACGGGAGTTTTTTCAAATTTTTCATATATATTGCTTAATGCAATAATCACTTTTCTTTTATCTTTTCCCCAGTAATCATGATTATCCTTATCTATTTTCTCTATATCAAATAATAATTTTATAAATGCACCCCCTGGATTTATATCCTCTGGATGAGCCAAGATATAGTTTTCCACCTCACGCAAGGCTTTCGTTAAATTATTCGCATTCTTTAATGCACTCTGATTGAATTCTCCCTTCACATTATCATAATATTCCCTTAAATCCGTTACGTCTTGATTTAGTGAATTAAAGTTTCCGAACCATATTTCTAGTATTTCTAAAGCGTATTCGACTTTTTCCCAAAAATACATAATTTCTGTTTCTGCATAAGAAAATCTTTCCTCACTGAATTCTACTTTCATTCTTTCAAAATAATTTTTCAATGTATTCAATTCAGTATCTGCTTTATTAAATTCTGGCAACGGAAATGATTCATTTACTTTTAAAATGATATTACATAACTGTGATATAGAATCTATATTCTTGTTTTCAAAATCTCCTGTAAAATCCTCATTATGCAAAATTCCTAAAAGAATGCAGATATTACTACTATTTCCGAAAATAAGTCTCGTTTGCAGTACTTGCATATAATGTTCAATCAGTCTTCTCTCTTTTTCATTAAAGTCACCTTCTGCCCTCTCTCTATCTATAATAATCTTTACTCTTTTCATTATGTCTATTAGTCCATCTATATATATGTCATAATTTCCAGATAAAATAGAAATTATATTTACCATGATTTCACATTTATCTCTTTGGCTTTTAAAATTATGATCTTCAATATAATTTAATATTTTTTCCATCCTATGGAAATTGAAGTTAAGCCCCAAGCACTCATTAACATACAAATTTAGCTTTTCCTCTTGAAGAGAACCTGCTTCAATTTCTTCAATTAATTTTTGATGTTGAGATTTATCTGTATTAATGTCTAAAGAATACAGTTTATATATTACCTTCTCTATAACTTCTTCTTTTCTTTCATTTAACGTAAGCCAAGCACCAAATCCATTAAGAATAAATTCCACAACATAACTGTTCTTTTCATCTTTTTTAAAAATATAAAAACTTTTCGCTTTTATTAGTTCATCATATTCTTCAAAAAGAAATGCTTTCAAAAAGGCAATATCATGTATTGTTTCAACCCAATCTTCCAGCGAATACTCATTTTTTCCAGGATTTTCATCCTGAAACCATACTAGATCTACTATAGTAAGTTTACTTTGAATATCAGCCAAATATCTTTTAACCTTTCTTGGGTTTTTCATTCTACTCTGTAAGCGTGCTTCAACATCTAATAAATACTCTAAATGCATTTTATTGATTCTTTCATCTTGTTCTGATGCATTTCCATTTTTAATGCTATCCTGAAGGTTTTGTATTTCTCTTTGAATAGATACTAAAATTTTTTGTCCGTGTTCTGCGATATTCCTTTTTAACTTTTTCCCGTTTTCTATTATATAATCACTTTTTTCATCCCAAAATGAATCTGCCAAAAAAGAGTTTTCATAATGTTCAACAATGTCTTCAAATTCCGTATCACACAATTCAAATTGATGATTTATATATTTCTCAAGAAACTCTCTACTCATACGCTCACTTTTAAGTTGTTCGTAATCAACCATAAATAAAGTGACGCAATTATGCAATTCTACACTTTTCCGAATCACTTGAAAGATAACGGCTCGCATTCCATCATCTATAATTCGATCCATGTCATCTATGATAAAATAAATACGTTTTTTTGTTAATTTATAAAATTCATCCAACTCTTGGTTCATTATTGCTTTATTTTCCCAATAGCTGCTATTTTCATTATTTTGAAACTTATCAATTATTTTTGTCATTCCCCCATACCCGGCATCATCCACAAGTTCTCCTATTTTTTCAAAATATTTATCAATAGCACCATTTCTCTCTGTATAGACGTTATTATTTTTGTATATTTCTTGAAGCTGCGATGAAAGTTCTCGAAGTACAGCTTTTATATCGTATTCTATAGAACATTCTACATTTACAAATTCAACTTGTTTAAGCCTTCCCTTCAAAGCATTTACAAAGCTTGTTTTTCCGCTCCCCCATTCTCCCGAAATTGCAATTGCAAAGGGCTCTCCGCTAAACGCCTCTAACTCTATACATATTCTATTTAATTGTCTCTTTCTCGACTTAAACAAATCCTCTTCTTGTTCTACAGAATAGTCCCTTGTCAGAAGATTATTATTAATTACACATTTATTTTGTATCCTTGTGCAGTTATCAATAAAGGTATTTATTATTTTTAATGTTATGTTTCCTACTACTGCCACCAATAATTCAATGATTTCCAATCGACCCATTATAGCTAGCAGTAAAACCATACTTTCAATAATACCAATAACAATTATATTAGTTCTTTTGATGACTCTTTCAAAATTTCGATAAAATCTAATACATTCTGCCAGTTGAATACTCACTGTTATCAACATAGCGCTGGATAATAATAAAATTGGCATATGTTCTATAGAAAATTCTAGTTTTAATCCAGCAGCATTCAATCCATTACCTATAATTATCGCAATTATAATATGAGCCATGGGCTTTCCATAAATTATTTTATATTCTATCTTGCCCACTTTTCGTATGATTATTTTAGTCATACAGATAGCTATAATCACTAAAACTATCATTCCTATTATCAAAATACAGTTCCGATTATTAAAATACCAAGCAAACAACTTATTATCACTCAGTATTTTTATTATATTTTTTTCCATTTTGCCATTCTCCTGCTTATGTATTTAAAATTGAGATTTCTATAAAATATAGATTTATTTTCTCATATACAAAAGGAATCTGCAAGATGAATACAAGTTCCACATATTTTTCCCCTATCCCCCTTATAACCACCCCATAATAGGGGAAGGGTGATATTTCCAAAAAACCTGCTACAAGGATGTCTTTCCTCATACCAGATATCAATACTTTCTTCCTACTGCATACACATTTTTTCTCATTACTTGTGTACCATGTACCTATATTGTCATGCAATCCTACTGTATATACGCTATATACAGTAAGCACATGGGGTTCAGTTTACGTCTGCAAGAAACAGAGAAGGCTTCGTCACCAGCGCTCTTGCAATGGCAACTCTTTGCTGCTGGCCTCCGGAAAGCTCTGTAGGACGGTGGTGCATTCTGTGAGACAGCTCTACCTTTTCCAGAGCTTTACGGACTCTCTCCTTTCTTTCTGCTGCTTTGACTCCCTGGTACAAAAGAGGCAGTTCAACATTTTCCTCTGCAGTAAGCCTGGGCAGGAGATTAAAATTCTGAAAGATAAACCCCAGCTTATGATTGCGTATCCTGGCCAGCTCCCGTTCCGAATACTGCTCAATGGAAATCCCGTCCAGAATATATTCCCCCTCGTCTGCCACATCCAGACAGCCGATAATATTCATCATTGTGGATTTTCCGCTTCCGGAGGGACCGATGATACTGACAAATTCTCCCTCCTGGATGCTCATGCTGGCATGATCCAGAGCGTATACCGTTTCATCTCCAATGGTATATATTTTTGAAATCTCTTTCAGTTCTATCAATGTACTTTCACCTACTTTCCCGGCGGAGTTCCCATTCCGCCGCCCATATCACCGCCTCCGGGCATATTTCCCATATTACCGCCTCCGGACATATCTCCCATATCTCCGCCCGGCATGCTGAAGCCTGTATCAGAAGAGGTATTTCCGCCGCCAGTCTTCTGGTAATAAACCACATCGCCTTCGGAAAGCCCCTCTGTGATCTCTACGTTTTCTCCATCGGAAAGCCCCGTGGTTACCTGCTGTTCACCGGAAAGATTTCCTTCGTCATCCTGCTCTGTATAAACAAAAACTTCCTCTCCCCGTTCCTGCAGGGCATTAACCGGAATGGTTACAATATTTTCTTTTTCCTCGATTGTAATCGTTGCGGACGCGTTCATTCCTGCTTTCATTTTTTCATCTTTTGGAATGGTGATCTCCACTGTATACTTGGCCACACCGCCGCTTGCAGAAGCCGTATTTCCTACCTTTGTCACAGTCCCTTCAAATGTTTTATCCTCTATGGCATCAAAAGTCACCTGCGCCGTCTGTCCCTGTTCTACGGAATTGATGTCCAGCTCATCTACGCTTACCGAAAGCAGCATAGAAGTATCGCCGGAAATCGTAAAGGCTGTAGTGTCTGTGCTGTACTGGGAGGCTGTATCTGTCTGGGTTTCCTCTTCCCCTGACTGCTGGCCATCTGAGGTCTGTGTTCCGGAGGATGTACTCCCTGCCCCCTGAGAACTGCCTGTATTCTGTGTCGTTCCCGTATTATTATTCTGAGTTTCTGGCGACACCTGACTTTCTCCGTCTGTAATTCCATTTTCCTCGCCCGTCTGTGTATCTGATCCCGAATTTTCCGTATTGTTCTGGGCGTCTTCAGAAGGAGCAGAGCCGCCTTGATTTCCTTCCGTGCTTCCGGAATCACCTGATGTATCCCCAGGCTCCTCTGTACTTCCCTCTGTTTCCGGAAAAGTAATGGTAAAGCTCAGCGTGCTTCCATCAGAGGAAAGTGATACTCCGGACAGCACTCCGGATACCGCCTGAGTCACACTGTCGGCTGCAAACTGATAGCCCTCCCCTGCATAAAGCGTAACTGCTGCCTGATAGGTTGCTGCCGGCTGGAAGGTACTGTCTCCCGGATTCCAGGATATGGTTCCTGTATAGCTGTTGTCTGAGGAAACAATCTGCGTCTGAGGACTGCCTCCTGTTCTTGGAACAACAATCCCCAGCATCTGCGCGTTTCCCGCCGATGTGTCTGCCATGCTCAGATAAAGAGTCTGCTTCTCTGGCTGAGAAGGTATTTCTTCCATACTTCCTGTATCATCAGAAAATATTTCTGCTGTTTCATCTGTATCGGACACATTAACGATACGAACAACGGATTCATTTGTGTAATACATGTTTGATGCCTGAACTCCATAGCTTTTCGTATAGGACATATTTAGCGCCTGGATGCCAGTTCCTTTTGTATAAGACATATTTGACAGCTGAACTCCGCTGCCGGCTGATACTGATGAGGAATCAGAAGTTTCCTCATCAGAAACATAAATCTCTTCGATAGTACCATCCATATCTGCAGTAATGGTTCCTTTTTTTGCAAGATTCAGAAGCTCTGTCAAAGTCTCTGCCAGTGCCTCTCTCTGTCCGTAAAGTGCTTCATAACTTGCTGTGATACTGTCTTTGTCCAGCGTCAGAAGCGTGTCTCCGCTGTCTACCGCCTCATCCTCAGATACATTTACCTCAGAAATACTTCCTGCAGTTCCTGTTACCTGCAGCGGCTGGTGGATATAGATGGTTCCTGTGCCAATACTGTTTCCTTTCTCATCTGTTACTGTGGCAGTATCTCCAAGGCCCACTCCGCTGTCCGTCATAGTAATGGTACATCCATCATCAGATACCTTTTCTACTGTTCCTTCTATCTGCGTTCCGGAAGACAGAGTTACAGTCACCGTATCTTCTTCTGATGGAACGGTAGCAGGATCTGCCAGATCCACAGCCATTTTTCCGTCTGCAGAAAGAACAAGAAGTGCTCCATGCTCCAGCATACAGGAGGTTATATCTTCTCCCTGGCCTATATATATTTTTTTCACACGACCGTCTATAGAAGCAGAAATGGTCTCCTCATCTGTATCCTCCTGTAAGTCTGCAATCTGTTCGTCCAGCGCTTCGATTTTTTCCTGTACCTCTTCCATTGCCTCATAAACAGAAGAAGAATCTACTTCTGCCAGCACATCCCCGCTGGAAACGTGATCGCCGCTTTCTACCTTTACCTCTGAAATAGTGATTCCTGAGGGAATCTTCAGGGAAACCGGAGTGTCTGCTTCCAGATTTCCCGTTCCCACGATTGTATTTGATATGGAGCTGATTTCTGCCGTCGCCTTTGTTGCCTGTACTGTTTTTTCAGGTGCAGACGGTCTCTTTCCGGACTGATATCTCCAGTATACCCCGCCGGCTGCCACAGATACAGTAAGGACAACTGCTGTGCCTATGACAATCTTCTTTTTTCCGGAAACCTTTCTTTTTCTGAAAAAGCTTCCGTTTTCACTTCTTTCCTTTCTGAGTTTCATCATTGTCCTCCTGCTGATTTTTTTACTTTTACAGTTTTTCCGGATTTTTTGTTTCACAGGCTCTCCATTCCACTGTGGAGGATGCTCCGGAACAGTCTGCACTATCTTCATAAACCACTGTAGTCACTACATGGTCACTGTCGTCCTCTGCATAAACAGCTCCATCTGTTCTCTGAATGATCACTGCTTTGCCTTCTTCACCTGTGATTATCCTTTCAGAAATCTAGACTTCGCCTTCTGTCTCAGCATCGTCCGCCTCATTGTCATCTGTTTCAGCGTTGTCCGTCTCAGTATCGGCTGTTTCAGTGTCGGCTGTCTCAGTGCCATCAGTATATGCGGTCTCTGCCTGATATTCTTCCGACCGCTGTGACTGGTCATCTCCCGGCTGCCCCATATCTCCTTCCATGATGCTGACTGATTCTGCATTTCCATCCTCATCCAAAATAATAACTGCCATGTCGCCTTCTTTTAGATCTGACCAGACGATTTCTTCTCCTGCTTCTTGAGCCGGAGCTTCTCCCTCCGGTTTTTCCGGCTGTTCCGATGTTCCACCGTTTTCCGATACTTCTTCCGGCTGTTCCGAAGCCCCGCCATTTTCCGGTGCTTCCCCTTCAGGCATCTCCGGCGCTTCTCCGCCAGGCTGTCCCATAGTCTGTTTTCGGATCACCGTATTTTCTGTAAGAGCAATAGTCTGTTCTTCTCCTGTCTCTTCTGTGCCGGAATTTTCTTTTCCATCTTCTGTTCCATTTACCGGAGCAGATTCTACAGAAATTGTAATGGAGTCCTCAGATACCGAAACAATCTTACCGAAAATCTGATTTTCTTTATTTTGTTCTTCCGTTTTTCCTGTTTTCCCGTCCGTTTTCTCATCATCGCCTTCTGCTGCTGTATTTTCTGCTGCTGTGTCTTCGATTTCGCTTCCCTGCTGTTTTGCCGCCTGCGTCTCTGTATTACTTCCGCAGCCGGTAACTGCTGCCATACACAAAAACATTCCTGTCAATATTGCTGCCTGTCTGTTTTTCATAATAAAACTCCCTTCATTTTAGAGATTCTTCTCACCGAAAATCATCTCTGTTTCCTGTAACAATTTCCAAGTATAGGGGACTTACCTTAATTAAACTTAAAAAAACCTGTGAAAATTTTGTGTAATCTCAAAATCCTCACAGGGTTCTATGTTATTTTATTATGAAGTTTTTTCATTAATGTCTCTGTTCTTTATTTCCAAACAGCTCGCAAATCTGCATGCAAAGGATGGCTCCTGGTTTCCCGCATACAGATAAGAACTGTCTCCCAGGCGAATCCCCCGAAAATATGCAATCCCCTGTTCCCTTTCTTCAGTAACAACCTTTGTAGCTGAGGTGGGAACAAGCGCAGGGCTGTGCGCTGTTTTTGCCAGAAGCTATGCCTCTTTTCTTCCTTTTTCTGTCAGTGTATCATTTCCATAATCCGGATCTCCATGTCGGATAAAACGTATTTTCATAAGATCATTCTCCTTGTATTCCGGTTTTCTTTATCATAATATTCCGGACACTCTGTCAAATATATTCGCCGTTTTTTCCAGACGCATCAAAACAGATCTGCTCATGCATTGGCAGAAATATTCAATGCTTTCAAAAATCCTAAACATTATGGCCTGCACCTGTTTTCTCTTATAGCTTCTCATAAACTGTTGGGCTTTGGTATTCGTGCCAGATCCTCTGGAACTGTGCAGGAACCACAGATGGTTCTGCAGATATTTCTCCATGCTCAGGAATAAATTATACTCATCCCTGTAATATTTCTGAATGTCAGACCAGATTTGAATCCAGCTTTTTCAGATCACTGTATGTAGTCCCTGTCCCCAGCTGGATCCCGTTTCTTTTTGCCAGCTCATGAACCGTTACCATTTCATATCCCTGCTTTTTTAACTGGGGGATCAGGATCTCTGCCGCATCCACAGTGGTGCTGAAAATATCATGCATAAGAATAATGGATCCGTCCTCCACCTGAGAAAGCGTGGTATCTACAATCTTCTGAGGATCCTGGCTCTCCCAGTCCAGTGTGTCAATAGACCACAGGATCATAGGAGTTCCCACCGTTTCTTTTACAGATGAATTCACAGAGCCATAGGGCGGGCGCACCACAGTAGCCCCATGACCGGTAAGCTCTGTCAAAAGCTCATCCACTCCTGCGATCTCAGCCGACATATCTTCCGGCGCCAGTGTGGCAAGATCTGTATGAGAATAGGTATGATTTCCCAGTTCGCATCCCAGAGTTTCCATCCTCTTTACCTGGTCGGAAAAATATTCAATTTCCTTCCCAACCATAAAAAAAGTGGCTTTGGCATTATTAGCCTCCAGACAGTCCAGAAGCCGGTCGGTAAACGAACTGGGCCCGTCATCAAAGGTCAGGGCTATATATTTTTTCTTTTGCGATTTCTTCTTCTGCGAATCAGAAGCCTCTTTGCGGGAGGCTTCTTTTTCCGGCGCTTTTGTCTGCTCCGGCGTTTTTTTATTATCTGCTTTCTTTTCAGCGGCTTTGTAGCCCTTCAGGGAACCGTCAGACAGAAGCTCATAGCTTTTTCCTTCTGTGGTAATAAATCCGGTCTGCATAATACCGTCCAGATCCATAAAATACCGTTTACCGCCGTCATCCACCCATCCGGTTTTCATAATCCCACTGCTGTCAAAAAAATAACGCTTTCCATCTGTATCTGTAAGCCAGCCTGTATACGCCTGTCCGTCTACCATAAACATCCAGTTGCTTCCGCTGGAAGTCCACACCCCTTTTTCTGCTTCCGGCGAAACTTCAAACGGCACTGGTGTAGCTGTTGGAGTGGCTGCAGGTGAAACCTTTTCCTCAGATTCAGAAACGTCTGTTTTACTGCTGCCGTTATCTGCTTCCGGCTTTTCGGTATCTTCGGAAGCAAACAGCCGAACAGTTCCTCCTTCTACCTTCGAAGGGTACGCTGTTGACTGACGAAACAGAAGGGCGCAGCCTGTACAGATAAGAACCATAACCAGAAGCAGCAAAAGATTTGTCCGCCTGTTGCGATCCGGCATATGATTTCCTCCTTCTTTTTATGCTGTCAGTTCCTATCATACAATATGCGACAAAAAAATACAACCCTGGCCTCTATTTGATTGTTGCCAATAAATCAGAAAAATAATATAATGAAACAATGGATAAAAAAACAATTACAGAAAACATCAGAATCAATAAATACCTGAGCAGCGCAGGAATCTGCTCCAGACGGGAAGCAGACCAGTACACAGATGCCGGAAGGATCACGGTCAACGGAAAAGTGATAGCTACAGGAGAAAAAATTCCTGCCGATGCCCGGGTCTGTCTGGACGGAAAACCTGTTTCAGCAGAAAACAAACAGGTTCTTCTTCTTTTTTATAAACCAGAGGGAATTGTGTGCAGCACAAAAAAACAGCGCCAGGAAACAACAGTAACTGAGTATCTTCAGTATCCCATAAGGATCTACCCTGTAGGCAGGCTGGACAAAGATTCCCAGGGGCTTCTTCTCCTGACCAATCAGGGCGATCTTGTCAACCGCATTATGCGGGCAGGAAATTTTCACGAAAAAGAATATCTGGTTACTGTAGACCGGGAGGTTACTGCTCCGTTTATCCGACATATGTCAGAGGGCGTTCCCATCCTGGATACAGTTACCCGGAAATGCGTAGTTGAAAAAACAGAAAAATACAGTTTCCGCATTATTCTCACCCAGGGTCTTAACAGGCAGATCCGGAGAATGTGCTCTTATTTCGGCTATAAAGTCCGGACTCTGAAGCGGGTAAGGATTATGAATCTTACTCTGGACGGACTGAAACCGGGCGAATTCAGAGAGATCCGGCCTGAAGAATGGCAGGAACTGACGCAAATGCTAAAAAATTCATCAAATGAAACAATTACAGGAGGTCATTATGGAAACAGCCCTGCAGCAGATGAAAGAGCTGGTAAAAAAATTAAACAAGGCGGCAAAAGCCTATTATCAGGAAGACAGGGAGATCATGGACAACAGGGAGTACGACGCTCTGTACGACCAGCTGGTAAAAATGGAGCAGGAAACCGGAATTGTTCTGGCCGACAGCCCCACCGTAAACGTAGGGTATGAAGCAGTAGATTTTCTTCCAAAAGAAACTCATGAAACCCCCATGCTCTCTCTGGATAAAACAAAAGACAGAGAAGCGCTCCGTGAATTTATCGGAAGCCATAAAACCCTTCTGTCCTGGAAAATGGACGGACTGACTATTGTGCTCACCTATGAAAACGGTGCTCTTCAGAAAGCCGTCACCAGAGGAAACGGAGTAGTTGGCGAGGTCATTACAAACAATGCAAAAGTATTCCGCAACATTCCTCTGAAAATTGCCTTTCAGGGCCGTATGGTGCTTCGGGGAGAAGCAATTATCACTTACTCTGATTTTGAACGTATTAATGACTCTATCGAAGATGTTGACGCAAAATATAAAAATCCCAGAAATCTCTGCAGCGGTTCTGTCCGGCAGCTGAATAATCAGATCACTGCCCGGCGCAACGTACGCTTTTATGCATTTTCACTTGTATCTGCTCAGGATGTTGATATGCACAATTCAAGAGAATACCAGATGGAATGGCTGAAAAGTCAGGGCTTTGAAACCGTAGAATATCGGGTTGTCACAGGCGAAACGCTGGATGAGGCAATGGATTATTTTTCATCCGCAGTTGCACAAAACGATTTCCCTTCCGACGGTCTGGTAGCGCTTTATGATAATATCTCCTACGGAGATTCTCTGGGTTCAACGTCAAAGTTCCCGAGAAACGCTTTTGCTTTTAAATGGGCAGACGAGATCCGGGAAACAACCTTAAGGGAAATTGAATGGAGTCCTTCCAGAACCGGTCTTATCAATCCTATTGCAGTATTTGACCCTGTAGAACTGGAAGGAACTACGGTAAGCCGCGCCAGTGTGCACAACGTAAGTATTCTCCGGGAACTGGAACTTGGCATCGGAGATACGATCCAGGTATATAAGGCCAATATGATCATCCCTCAGATTGCAGAAAATCTTACCAGAAGCAGCCATCTGGAAATTCCGGACATCTGTCCGGTGTGCGGCAAAAAAGCGCAGATCATGAAAGAAAACGATGTAGAGGCGCTGTACTGTATGAATCCCGACTGTACCGCAAAAAAGATCAAAGCATTTACTCTTTTTGTAAGCAGAGACGCCATGAATATTGACGGTCTTTCCGAGGCGACCCTGGAAAAGTTTATTGCCAGAGGATTTATCCATGATTTCGGAGATATTTTTGAAATAGAAAAATACAGAGATGAAATTGTAGCCATGGATGGTTTCGGAGAAAAGTCCTTTAACAATCTTACAGAAAGTCTGGAAAAAGCAAAAACCACCACTCTGGCAAAAGTCATTTACAGTCTTGGAATCGCCAATATCGGCCTTGCCAATGCAAAAGTGATCTGCCGCCATTTTGATTATGACCTGGAAGCCATCCGCCATGCAGATTCGGATGAAGTCAGCGCAATTGACGGCATCGGCCCTGTGATTGCAGGAAATCTTGTTTCCTATTTCCAGATTGAAGAGAACAACAAAAAACTGGATCATCTGATCAGCCACCTTACTATTGAAAAAGAAAAGGCGCCCAAAGATCAGACCTTTGAAGGAATGACCTTCGTGATCACAGGCAGCCTGGAGCATTTTTCCAACAGAAACGAGGCAAAAGCTCTCATAGAATCTCTTGGAGGAAAAGTAACCGGTTCTGTTACAAAAAAGACAAACTATCTGATCAACAATGACAAAACATCCGGCTCATCAAAAAATAAAAAGGCAAAAGAGCTTGGAATCCCCATTCTGTCCGAAGAGGATTTCCTGAGTCTTACAAAGGAAGATTTTCAGGCAGAATAAGTAAAAGGCAAGGAGGATCATAAAATGCCGATTAAAATACAGGGAGAACTTCCCGTAAAAGAAATTCTGGAAAAAGAAAATATTTTTGTTATGGATGAAACACGGGCAGTCCATCAGGATATCCGTCCCATTCAGATTCTGATTCTGAATCTGATGCCCTTAAAAGAAGAAACAGAGCTCCAGCTTCTCCGCTCTCTTTCCAACACTCCCCTTCAGGTAGACGTCACATTTATGGCTGTGGAAAGCCATGTGGCAAAAAACACCTCTCTCAGTCATCTGAATAAGTTCTATCAGACCTTTTCCGAGCTGAAAGACCTGCGCTTTGACGGTATGATCATCACCGGCGCGCCCGTGGAACAGATGGCTTTTGAAGAAGTGGATTACTGGAACGAGCTTACAGAGATCATGGACTGGACAGAAACCCACGTCACTTCCACCATTTTTCTCTGCTGGGCTGCTCAGGCAGGCCTTTATCATTTTTACGGTCTTCAGAAGAAAAAACTTGACCAGAAAATGTTTGGCCTTTTCTGGCACAGGGTTCTGAACCGCAAGATTCCTCTTGTGAGGGGCTTTGACGATATGTTTCTGGCTCCACATTCCAGGCATACAGAAGTTCCCATTGAGGATATCCGCGCATGTAAAGAAATTACAATTCTGGCTGAATCCGAGGAGGCCGGACTGTTTCTTGCAATGGCAGAGGGTGGCCGCCGAATCTTTGTTATGGGTCATCCGGAATACGACCGCATTACCCTGGACGGAGAATATAAGCGGGATACCGATAAGGGACTTCCCATTGAACTTCCCCGGAATTATTACAAAGATAACGATCCCGCCAACAAACCTCTCCTTATGTGGCGCGCCCATGCAAACAACCTGTACACAAACTGGCTGAATTATTACGTGTATCAAAGCACCCCCTACGACCTTATGGGGACGCCGGATTTTAAAAGTATATAAAGGCAAAAAGCACCAGATGCAGACTGCCGCGGCTAGTCTGCATCTGGTGTATAAAATGATACAATTCCCTCAATAATCAAGGGATTATGAAAGTCCGAAGCGGTCTCATCCGTTTTCTCATCTCCAGTCCCAACGGTCAAGAATGGGATTTCTTACAGCATCTGCTGAATCCCCCAGCCGGTACAGGGCATAGCTTCCGGCTGTTCCCACCTCCTGGTATCCATATCGTTCAAGTTCACTTTTCTGCTGCTTATCCGGGATTTTTACAACCAGATAATTGCAGAAAAGTCTTTTTCCGGCAGACGCAATGTTGCTGTAATTAAACACCGGCGCATTGATCTCCAGATAAAGCTGCCGTACTCCTTCGCCAGCGCCGCCCCGTCCCTCTCTGTTAAACAGCATATAAATAGATGGATCATACACACGGACATAAGGTCCGATATAATTATCTGCCGCCAGAAGGAACTCTGAATCTTTGGCATCCTGCTTTACCATCTCGCAGATGGCAGCCACCTCATCCGGCACATGCTGGTAATTATGAACCAGCTTATAATTTCCTGCCTGACAAATGCCCTTTCCGCACACAGCTACCGCTCCTGCCGCCGCTATGACCAGGAGAAACTGCAAAATGCCTTTTCTCTCCTTCAGAAATTCTGTCATAGCCACAGCAATAACAGGAACCACCGGAAGAAGCCAGAGAACACGCCAGTATACACTGGAGCCTATACACTTCTGTATGATCCTGGCTGCAGGCGGGCAGAAAAACAGAGCCAGAACCAGAAAAAGATAAAACAACAGATATTTTGTACTTTTTTTCTTTCTTCTGAAGATCACAAGAAAGAAAACAGCTGCCAGAAGCAGCCACGGCATCAGGCTGTTGCCCCAGTAGCTCTGCCAGAAATTTACTGACTGTTTTAATACTTCTTTCATTTCCATCCTCCTGTCAGCCCATTAAAATATACACGATCCCCAGGGCAATGGAAGGCAGGCAGCATAAAAATCCTACCAATACCCGTTTCCAGTCTCTCCTGACAATCAGGGAAATGATAAAAAAGCAACCTGTCAAAAGAGGTGCAAGTATCACTCCCATAGAGGACAGAAGGCAGCAGCTTATATTGGCAAGCACCAGTGGAACCCAAGATATCTCCTGCTTTTTTTCGAGGAAAAACGATATACACAAACAAAGCAGATACGGCAAAAGTACGGAAGCCAAAACAGCTTTTCCCTGCCAGATACGAACCATCTGAAAGTTTCCCGCATTGTAAACAGAATAGCCGGAAAAACTGCAGATACAAGCTGCCAGAAGAAGATAGATCCCCTGGGCCTTTTTTTCTCCGGGAAACCATTTTTTTGCCAGCACAGCCTGCACCATGTACGCCATTGAAAGAAAAACTGCCGGAAATACCATATGTGCCATAACTGCAGGATGGAGCCTTCCGCTCAGCTGACTTACCACTGCCAGAAATACCGGAAACGGCGAAAGCACATATCGTCTGGGCAGCGCCCTGTATGCAGTTCCTGTATAGGGATCCACCTCAAAGATCGTATCTGTGTAAACGTCTGTTGTAGCCGTTGCCACATAAAAACAGTCGTCAGCATCCATATGAGCCATCAGTGAACACACTGCTATCTGAAGGAGAATAAGTAATATGGCAATACAGAAATAAAAGGACGGACGTTTTTTTTCTTTCCAGGCAGACAGAAAAGAAGCTTTCCTTTTTCCAAACGCAAAAAGTCCAAAAACGGCCAGTACTATTCCAATGCCTCCCCAGGCAGCAGTCAGCACATGGAGAGGCATTTTCATAACTGTCATAGGCAAAGTAAGGATTTCCATTACAGTAAAAAGCACCAGATATCCGTTCAGAAATGTTTCTGAAAAACCGGTCTGTTTTTTTCCTGTAAACGGGATTCCGGCAACGGCCGGTACAAGAACCAGCCAGAATCCTGCCAGAATCAGTTTAACCACCATTCCCATACTATTTCTCCGATTCTTTTTGAAGAATTCCCATTGCTACTTTTTCCGGTGTGATCGGAAGTTCACGAACCCTGACGCCTGTGGCATTATATACTGCTGCGGCAATTGCCGGACAAGGAGTGTCAATTACCAGCTCACCTACAGATTTTGCCCCAAAAGGACCGGTAGGCTCATAGCTTCCCCGGATTTCTACCCGGATATCTCCGATATCAAGACGGGACGGAATCTTATACTGCATAAAGGAATTGTTGCGGACAGCGCCTTTTTCATTATACTGAATATCCTCATAGAGAGCCATTCCAATTCCCTGTGCAATTCCTCCTTCTGTCTGCACCCGTACCAGATTCGGGTTAATGGGTGTTCCGCAGTCCACCACTGCCACATAATCGATCACCTTTGTGCTTCCGGTTTCTTTATCCACTTCTACTTCTGCCATTCCTACCATAAAAGGCGGCGGAGATACCGGTGAAGAATAGGTTCTTGTAACCTGAAGCTCCTGAGAATTTCCGCAGGTTCCCTGAATGGCAATATCTTTCAGAGAAACCTTATGTTCTTCATCTGTAAATACAAATTCTCCGTCAAAATTTACTTCCTCCGGATCCGCCTGCAGAATTTTTGCACCAAGAGCGCAGATTTTGCCGCGAAGCTCCTGACAGGACTGAACTACTGCCATTCCGGTGGTGTAAGTTGTGGCTGAGGCATAAGAGCCGGAATCATATGGAGAAATATCTGTATCTACCCCAAACACAACAATATTATCTATTGAAGTTTCCATACAGTCAGCTGCCATCTGGGCAAGAATGGTATCACAGCCGGTACCCATATCCGCACATCCAAGTCCCAGTGTATAGGAACCGTCTTCATTCAGCTTCATATCTGCGCCGCCCACGTCAATTCCTGCAATCGAGGAACCCTGCATGGCCATGGCAACACCTACTCCGCGGACTTTTCCATTTCCAAGATCCTTACAGGGATATTTTTCATCCCAGTTCATCATTTCCTTTGCCCGTTCCATACACTGATCCATGGTACAGCTTTCTGCTGTATCACAATCTCCGTATGCAGGAAGAGGCTCTCCCTGAAGAGGCATGTTCAGCTCCCGGATCTTTACCGGATCCATTCCCATGATCTCAGCCAGCTCGTTCACTGCTGATTCAACTGCATAGATTCCCTGTGTTGCTCCGTATCCACGGTACGCTCCTGCTGCCTGTACATTGGTATAAACAACATCATAGGCAAAACGATAAGCTTCCGTATGACGATAAAGGGCAATGGATTTATGCCCGCTTAATCCAACTGTCGTAGGACTGTGTTCTCCGTACGCGCCTGCGTTGGAAAGAGTATAAACATCAATGGCGCGAACGATTCCGTTTTCATCTGCGCCTGCTCTTACACGGATCTCCATCTCATGACGGGGAGATGCGCAGATCTGGGATTCGTAACGGGAGTAAATGATTTTTGACGGACGGCCTGTCATCCAGGTGACAAATGCAGGATAAATCTCACAGACAGAAGTCTGCTTTGCACCAAATCCGCCTCCGATCCTTGGCTTGATCACACGAACCTTCGAAGAGGGAATGTCCAGAGCATTTCCCAGGATTCTTCTTACATGGAAAGGAATCTGCGTGGATGATACCACATTCAGACGTCCGAAATAATCCATATAACAATAGGTCCGGAAAGTCTCCATCATTGCCTGCTGGTTTGCTTTGGTGTGATAGGTCCGGTCCACAGTATACTTACATTCGCCAAGGATTTTATCCACATCACCGGATTCCTCCAGCCCTGAAGCACAGAGATTTCTCTTATTATCTGCCCCTACTGGTATTTTTGCCTCCCAGTCTTCCTCCGGATGTACCAGGATATCAGCATCTTTTGCTTTATGCATATCAAGAACAGGCTGGTCAACCTGATATTTTACCTTGATCCGTTTCAGCGCCTTGTCTACTGCCTCCTCTGTTTCGCCTGCCACAATCGCCACAGCATCGCCCACAAATCTCAGTCTGCGGTCAAGAATATAATGATCGTACGGACTCAGCTCCGGATATGTCTGTCCTGCAAGAGTAAAACGCTTTTTGGGAACATCTTTATATGTATAAACAGCGGCAATTCCGTTTACCTGACGGGCAGTTCCTGTTTTAATCTCCTCGATCCAGGCATTGGCATGAGGGCTTCGCAAAACTTTGACAATCAGACAATCTTTCGGCGCCAGATCATCTGTATATACCGGCTTTCCGGTTACAAGCGCCATGGCGTCTTTTTTTCTTACCGGCCTGCTGACATAGCTCATTCTTCTGCCTCCTCCTTTTTCTGTGATTTTTTATGTTCAAGATACTTCAGGATACTTCTTGTCTGTCCCACAAACCCGGAACATCTGCAGAGATTTCCGGCAAGATACTCCTTCACATCCTCTTCTGAAGGATTCTCAAGTTCCTTTTCCATTGCAAAAACATTCATGATAAATCCCGGATTGCAGAAGCCACACTGTTCTGCGCCTTCATCTGCAAGGAAAGCACCGAACTCCTCTGCCTCTTTCTGCATTCCCTCCATGGTCACAATTTTTTTGCCTTCTGCTCTCAGCGCAAGCGTGCTGCAGGAAAGTACAGGCTTTCCGTCCATCAGTACAGTGCATAATCCACAGTTCGCTGTCTCGCAGCCCCTCTTTACACTGTAGCAGCCTTTGTCTCTCAGAAAATCCAGCAGCAATGTATCCGGCTCAACATCATCGTGACGGTAAACTCCATTCAGCCAAAAACTCAGCTTCATTTTTTCATCCCTCCTACTGTTTCCCATGCTCGCCTTGTGAGTACCTGTGTGAGAAGCTTTCTGTAGTCTTCAGAAGCCCTCATATTAGATCCCACCGGCACATGTTCCGCGGCATAGCGGGCAAAATCCTGCGCTGCCTGCGGCTTCTGTTTTTTAGTCATTTCACCAAAGCCTTTCAGAATCCCTTCCGAATCCTCAACAATCATAGCCCGTCCGGGTCTCGCCCCGATCACGGTTCTCGGCATGTCTCCAATCAGAGAAGCCGCACAGGTAAGAACCGGAAAATCCGTCTCAGAATTTCTCTGGCTTAAATATGTGACTTTAAGCGGTGTCTTTTTTACGATCACAGACTGGAGAATATCCCTGTCTTTTTTCTGTGTTACAAATTCTGTAAGCGGGATTCTTCCTGCCTGATACATATCCACCCAGGTATCCATTGCAAGAAACATGGTCAAAACATCAGAAAATCCATATCTTCCGAAAATACTGCCTCCAACTGTAGCGCAGTTCCGAAACTGCACTCCTACAATGTGACGCAGACTCTCCCTGACTGCTCCTCCTGTAAATTCATTCAGAGCTGCATTTGTTTCCAGATCATGAAGTGTTGTCATACATCCGATCACAAATTCATCTTCCAGCTCCTGAACAGTGTCCAGTCCCAGACCAGACAGATCAATTGCTGTGGAAATATTTCGGTTTCCCATTTTCAGCCATACCATACCGCCAAGCACGCAGGCTGATTTTTTCTGATTCAGCTCGTAAGCTTCTGCAATACTGTTTACTCTTTCATAGCTTTTAATCTTTAGCATATGAATTTCCTTTCTTATATAAAATATATCTGCTGCAAAAACAGAAGGTGTCCATGCCCTTCTTTCTGTGAGCGGGCATACTTAATTTAAGTTTAACAGGAACATTTCAAAAAATCCAGTAAAAAATTAAGATTTCAGAGGTAAGAAAAATTCCAGAGAAAAATTTTCCTCTGTTTACGATTTGCCATATTTTAATGATAAACGCATTTTAATTTATGTTTATCATTAAAATATAGTTGATAAAGATATAAAATATGATATGATGTGAGTTGTGAAATGAAAGGAGCTTAATTTTATGAATCAGTTAAATTTAAAAAAATCAACACATTTATTATCAGTTGTCTGCACCATTATTGCTGCAATTACAATGATAGCAAATATTGGCGCCATACTTCTTTTAAGTGGAACATTATTAAGTCAGATTATTAGTCCGGAATACTTGGTAACACAGATGATACAAGCAGACATGGGGTTGAGTTTTAGTGAATGGATTATATTATTAATTTGTTTCATCATAAAATGCAGCTGCATGTTTTGTATGGTTAGATACTCAAAAAAACTATTTAGTTGCATTTCAAAAGCTGAATCGCCCTTTACTAGCAACACAACAAAATGCATTGAAAAAATCTCTATTTTTGCATTTTTATCTGTGATATGTCCGATATATCCATATTATCACCTCAGTGTATTGTTATTTATAGAAGGAATCCTTGTAGCTTTGGTTTTGCGAAGTATTGCTCTGATATTCCATTATGGATGTGAACTCCAACAAGAATTCTATGGGCGTCCCTCATTGGATTGATTTATTTGGGCGCCCTGTATTTCCGTTATTCCTGTTTCTTGCCGCAGATAGTTTTTACTATACCCACAGCAAAAAAGGATATATTAAAAGACTGTTGTTTGCAAGTTGGGGTATGACGATTTTAACCTTTATGGTGCAACGGCTCGTTCCTAACGATACGATTATGCTGGCGAACAATGCGTTCAGCACATTTTTTGTCGTAGCAATATATATGCTAAGCTGGGACTATATAAAAGCAGGTATAAGGAAAAAGAATAAGAAAGATATTGGAAAAGCTGCTTTGTTTATGCTTTTACCAATCCTGTTTATGCTGCCGATGGTTCTCATGAGCTATCTCATTTCATCTGGGTCTACATCCGGTGGATTACTCCAAACATTGGCATTTATTTCTATGCTGCTTCCGAATCCCGTTTCTGTTGAAGGCGGCTTACTGTATGTTTTGATGGGGATTCTGCTTTATATTTTTAGGAAAAACCGTCGTATCCAAATTGCTGTTGTTATTGTAGTTGGGGCTATTGCGTATTTTAGATTTGGAGGTGTACAATGGGCTATCTTGTTAGCTCTGATTCCTATGATTCTGTATAATGGGCAGAAAGGAAAAGGATTTAAAAATTTTTTTTATATTTTCTATCCAACCCATATTATTGCCTTGTATCTATTAGCAACACTTTTAATGAAATGATAATTATATTCGTCTGATCGGATATAAACCTTATACAACTAAATACCCGCTACTTACCAGAACGGCGAAAAACTGTTCTGTGAATACGACCAGCAAGTGAAGCACTACCCGGAAAAGCGTGGTATCTGCCACAATGAAATCCTGCTTTGTGTGCAAAAACGGCAGTTCTGTCACTGAACTGCCGCTTACATAATTACATAACATACATATACAGATTAAAATTTTCGTTTAACCCTTACAGCATACACTCTGCAGGAGCCGGAAATCCTATATCTCCCCGTACAGGGCCAGACAGCTGAAAATTTATATTTTTTTCAGACCATCCTCTCTTATGATCATTGATCTATGATCCCTGAGTATTTCTATCGGTTGTTAATAGCTGTCACAAGCGCGTCAACAGAGGCATGGATAATATCCGAGTTTACACCGGCGCCCCAGGAAAGACTGCCGTCCGGCTTCTGGATACCCACATATGCAATAGCCTTGGAACTGGAGCTCTGCTCCAGCGCATGCTCCTGATAGGTTACAAGATTAAACTTAAGTTCATATGCCTTTTTCAGAGCATTGCTGACTGCGTTAAGACGTCCGTTTCCGGCAGCTTCTGTGGTAATTGTTTTTCCGTTAAAGCTGGATGTTACCTGAGCAACAAAGCCTCCGTCTTTCTGCCGGAAATGAACCTCATCCACACGATATGGCTCCACCACATTTTCAAAGGTCTTTTTAAACAGGCTGAAAATTTCTTCCGGATGCAGCTCTTTATGACTGTGGTCAGAAACAGCCTTGGCAGCATACCCCATTGCCTCCCGCATTTTTGCCGGAAGATTCAGACCATACTGTGTTTCCAGAATATAACCTATGCCGCCTTTTCCGGACTGGCTGTTAATACGGATCACATCTGCATCATAATTTCTTCCCACATCTGTAGGATCAATAGGAAGATAAGGAACTGTCCAGTGACCCGGATCTTTTTCCTCTCTCCAGTGCATTCCCTTGGCAATAGCATCCTGGTGTGATCCGGAAAAAGCAGCAAACACAAGCGCTCCGCTGTAGGGGCTTCTTTCATCTACCTTCATGCCCGTACATTTTTCATAAACCTCACAGATGCCCGGCATATCTGAAAAATCAAGCCCCGGATCGACTCCCTGAGAATACATATTCATTGCAAGAGTTACAATATCCACATTTCCGGTACGCTCTCCGTTTCCAAAAAGAGTTCCCTCCACTCTGTCTGCACCTGCCAGAAGTCCCATCTCTGCGTCAGCCACACCGCAGCCTCTGTCATTATGAGGATGCTGAGAAAGAATCACATGTTCCCGATACTTCATATGAGTGCTCATGTATTCAATCTGGCTTGCGTACACATGAGGCATGGAAAGCTGAACAGTTACCGGAAGATTGATAATGCATTTATTTTCCGCTGTTGGTTTCCATACGTCCAGCACCGCATTGCAGACTTCAAGAGCATATTCCGGCTCTGTTCCTGTAAAGCTTTCCGGACTGTACTCAAACTGGAAATTGCCTTCCGTCTCCTCTGCCAGTTCTTTTAAAAGCTGTGCACCTTCTACGGCAATACGGATAATTTCTTCTTTTGACTTTTTAAATACCTGCTCTCTCTGTGCTACAGAAGTGGAATTGTACACATGGATGATCGCTTTTGGAGCGCCTTTGACCGCCTCAAAGGTTTTTCTGATAATGTGTTCTCTTGCCTGAGTCAGAACCTGGATAGTTACATCCTCCGGGATCAGGTCCTGCTCGATCAAAGTTCTGAGGAATGTATATTCCGTCTCAGAAGCGGCCGGAAAACCAACCTCAATTTCTTTAAAGCCAATTTTTACAAGAAGCTTGAAAAACTCTATTTTCTGCTCCAGGCTCATGGGAATCACAAGGGCCTGATTTCCGTCGCGAAGATCCACGCTGCACCAGGACGGAGCTTTTTCTACATATTCTTTTTGCGCCCACTTTGTACACTTTTCAGGCGGCATATGATACTGCCTCTGATATTTTTTTACATTTTCCATTCTTTTTCCCTCCATTTTCGTATCATGCGTTTTCAATATGAGATTTCTCTTTATAAAAAGAACAAAAGCATAGCGAAAAACCATTTTCACAGACTGTTCCATTCATATTTTCCAGATATTTCTGCCAGTATGCAGAACAGTACCTTTTTACAGAAAAAATATATAATAGATTTCTCTGCAAAAGAACAGAACAGACAAGACAGCTTCGAACTCTTTCCATCCTCCTGGAGCATTTTTATATACCAGAAAAATCAATACAGAATATGCTGCTTTTCCGGTATACAAAAAAATCTCCCATCTCTACATTTCTGTAAGAGACGAAAGATTATACTTCCGCGGTACCACTCTTCTTTATGAACAGTTTCATACACTCACAGGATACGGAATCTTCCTCTTGCATCTGTCTGCTGAAAATCCTTATATCCCTTCCATATAACGGTGGACTCCGTCTGCGCCTACTAACCACTGGCTTTGGGGCAGATACTCCAAGGTGAGTTCCATGATTCCCTTCTACTGTCTTCCACCAGCCGACAGCTCTCTGTGCTCCAGTTTTCATGTACTATTCCTTATCAACGCATTTACGTATTAAATTGTTTCGATGGATATAGACTAACACACATGATACAATTCTGTCAAGAAATTTTTTCTTCAAAAAATTGTTGCAAAACTATACACACTTTGATATAATAATCATCACCGGGGTATGGCGTAGCTTGGTAGCGCGCGCGGCTGGGGGCCGCGAGGTCGCAGGTTCAAATCCTGTTGCCCCGATTTATATTTAAGAATGAAAGATTTCCGAGATTTCGGAAATCTTTTTTGTTTATCAGGAAACAGGAAAGTAGTACATTTTATACAAGTCTTTCCAGTAAATAAAAACACTCCGCGAATATGCAAGCAGATGCAGAAAAACGAAAAAGCAGCTCCCGGTTCTTTGTCTGGTTTTCGTCTTTTCCTTTCTGCAGGACAGGACATCGGAACAGTACCTCAGCCCCGCCCTTCTGTATGAGAGTAAAAATTATTTTAGCTTTGTGATTTTATAACGGGAAGTGTATTCTCTGCCAGACTGTTATGAGAATATCCGTCATAGCGTTTTTTCCGATTATAAAAGGTTATAGAAGCTTTCTGATGATCTTGATCAAGGCTGACAGTTCCATATGCAATATCTACCGGAACCACCCCATATGCAGGTTCCCTGCCCTTTATAATCTCCACGTTGGAGGTGTTTGCCTGAGCTTTTTTCAGATAGTAACGGAGCACCGGCTTTTCATATACCTGATAAGTTCCCAGGGGAATATTGGAAACTGTCACCTCCAAAAGCGCATAATCATTTCCGTCCACCTGATATGCATCCTGCATAAAAACAACAGAATCTTCATATTTCCGTTTATTTCCGCGAATATCCGTGCCCTCGATCACAAAAGAAAACGTAGGATTTCCATGCGCCCAGGTAATTTCTGATTCAAGGATCTTTTTAATAATTGTGATCTGTCCTGTGGGAAGCTGAACAGGTTCATTTTCCGCCTCCAGTTCCAGGATCTGCCCGTCTTCTGTCAAATGGATTTCCTTTTCCCATTTTCCCTGATACCCCTGTGGAACTCTGGTTTCCTTTATCATAAATTTCCCCTGATTTTCATCCGTAAGTTCCAGCTCAGAACATGTGTAACACTGTTCTTTTTCCTCATAGCTAAAAAGAACTGCTTTTTCTTCATAGCTTCCTGCTGCTTCATTCCATGCATAAGCCTGAAATTCCGCACCTTTCAGCTTCTCTCCTGTAATGGCATCCTTTTTTCTGATATGCACAGTTCCGTACTTTTTGGGGATTGGATCATTTTTCACAGAGAACTGCAGTTGTACATCCTGTTTCATCAGATCAATTTCCTGACTCCATTCTCCCTGATACCCCTGCGGGTTCTTTGTTTCCTCTATTCGAAATTTTCCCTGATTACTGTCTGTGATCTTCAGGATCTGACTTTTATAAATCTCCCTCTGCTCATCGTATATCAGTGCTGTTCCCTCTTTTTGATACTCCTTTTGTTCCTCATTCCACTCATAAATAACAAATTCCGCACCTTTCAGCAAACCTCCTGTCTCAGAATCCAGCTTACGGATTTCCACCATGTGTTCTTTAAGAGGAGCATTGGTTACACGATAAGTAAATGTTTTATCAGTTCCCGGTTCTGTAAGTATCAGTTCCTGGCTCCAGCTTCCTGTGTATCCCGGAGGATTTTTTGTCTCCTCTACTTTAAACTTTCCCTGATTTATTTCCGTATACACAAAAACATCTGAAATATATTTTTTCTGTTCTTTATCGTACTTCAAAAGTTTTCCGTTTTCATAGTTTCCTGAATTTTTATTCCAGGTAAACAAAGTAAATTCTGCTCCCTCAAGAAAAATTCCTGTTCCGTCAGCAACCTTTTCAACAGATACTTTTCCCTTCATATCCGGATCATCTTTTACCTCCAGTGTAACGCGTTTCCCGGAAGAAACAGTACAGGATGAAGCCGAAACTGTGATCAGATAGCCGGGAGCCGCCGTTCTTTCTTTCACATAGTACTTTCCCGGAACAAGGCTGTCAAAAAGAATCTCTCCTTTCTCATTTGTAGTTCCCTCTGCAACCTTTTCATCCTTTGCGTAAATGCGTATGCTTCCACTGTACAGATCCTGTCCTGCATATAGAGAATATACTGCACCAGCAACCGGCTGGCCTGTCAGAGAACTTGTTTTTTGGAGAAGAATACTTCCGGAAGGCTGAAACGAAAGATTTAATTTAAGAATCCCCCTGTCTCCCTGGTATACGCAGGCTCCAAAATCCTGAATATCCTGTCCAGTCTGAACAGAACCATCTACAATAATATATTTTACAGGTCTCAGTGTCATTTTCCAGGAAAACTGTTTCGTACCTTTTGAATTTTCCGGAAATACCAGTTTAAAACAGTATCCGTTTTTCATCTTTACACTTTTTCCCTTTGCCAAACGATTAGGGCTATCCGGTTTTTCTTTTGCCGCGCTTTCACTGGTCCAGTAAGCAAGCTGCCACGCATCGTTAGTTCCTCTGGAGATTGTCAGTCCGTTTCCGGCTTTTCCTGTATCTATTACTGTACACAAAGGTGAAATCTGAAATCCGTTTTTAAATGTTGACTCCAGCCACCCAAATCCGGAGGACGGTTTGATCCGATACAGGGTCATACCAATATTCAGAGGATTGGCTGTAACGGTATTGCCGCTGGTATTGACTGATTTAAGTTTTACTGCACTTCGGCTGGGAATGGTGAGACTTTTCAGTTTGTCAATAAAACGAAGCAGCCCCACATGCTTGATCTGAGCTTCCGTCGCTCCATTTACATCATTGGCATATACTTTGGAAAGCGCCTGGTGAGTAAATACATATCTGTTCTGCCATTTTGACCAGTTCACATGGGAACAGCTCGGATTATAACTGTCGCAGATATCTCCCGGTCCTCCATATCCAAAATAAAGAATCTTTCTCAGAGTCGAATTGGAAAAAAATTTTACTGCGTCCGGCTTCAGATCCACGTTTCCGTCAATTCCCATTTTAGACGCCTTCATACAATAAAGAGGCGATCTTGTTACCGCTCCATCTGAATCTACATACTCTATATAACGCAGTCGGGCATGAATAGGAGAATTTGCAGTCCACACTTCATCACAGTTTACAATTGTCGAAGTGGAAATAAGTCTGTACCTGTCCGGAGCAAGCAGAACTGACGCATCCTCTTCTGACATCAGCTCTGTTTCACCAATATCTGTAAGAGAGGCAGGGGCAAATCCTACAATCTCTCCTTCTTCAATTTCCCTGATCAGCTGTTCATCTTCCGGTGTATCTCCAAAAAGACTGTCTGCATTATCCGGAGTAAGAATGGTTCCTGTAAATTCTTCCGTAATCTCTTCCGGCTCTGCATGTGGCTTTTCCCCATCGAAATCTTCCGGATTTTCTGGCGCTTCTTCCGAAGACGCGTCTCCCTGCATCTCTTCTTCAGTATCTTCCTCAACCTTAATTTCAGGTTCTTCCTCTAATTCCAGCCCTTCAAACTCCCCTTCTTCATTTTGTTCCTGTTCCATTGTCCCATTGTGTTCTTCTTCCGGAATACACAGGCTCCCTGCCGGCGAAGACAGTCCCATCACTGCTGCCAGCAAAAAACTGACTACTGTTTTTTTCATTTCCTCCGCCCTCCTTTCCTGCAGATAAACACTGTCAGGATCACAGCTCCGGAACTTAAAAGAATCATGAATGCTGCCTCCGGTTGTGAGAAATCTCCTGTTTTTACAGAGGAGACTTTTTGCGCTTTTTTATGACCTGAAGCTTCACTTTTTCCTGAACCAGTTTTCTTTTCAGAATTTTCATTTACCGTAAATATCCACTGCACTTCTGCATCCCTCAATGCGTAGGAATTATCCCATTCTGAAGGTATTGAAAGGGAAAACCTCAGTTTTCCTTTTTCATCAGGAGAAAATTTCCCAAGGGAGTGATTTTTACTAAGTCCGGGAGAATCCAGAGTTCCCTCGTACAGTCTCGTATCATCCATATCTACTGTAAGTTTTACTCCCTTCAAAAGCTCTGTCTGGCTTTTGTTCTGTCCTTCCACTGCTGTACGGAATAATATTTCCGCTTCCTGATCCGTTGTATTGGAAACTGTGACTGTATCCTGAAATTTATCTCCCGGCATGGCAGTTCCCATATTCACAAAAAAGTCACCCGGAACAGACAAAAGTTTATGAGCCTGTCCGTTAAACTCCACTGACAATTTTGTTTTTTTCTTTCTGCATACAGTTGTACCATTCTCTTCATGAACACAAAGCTGTATCTCCTGATTTCCCCATGGCGACATTGCTTTAAAATCCGGATTAAAATTTGCCGCCTGGATTGCCTCTGCCTGAACGGTAATTCCAAGCTGCTGCCCGGTATGCTCCTCCGTCCATGTTTCCGGAACTGTTACCTCTTTAAAAAGATCTGTACTGTCCTTCCGTTTCAGAATACTTGTATAGTAATAATACTCACCTCTCTGCACCCACTTTTTTGACATTCCGGATATATTTTTGTCACTGAATCCCTCCATATTCTCCCTGTTATTTTTGTAAGTGATCCGTGCCCGCACCCAGCAGGGGCTTGCATAATTGGTGATTCTGGGAATTTTGGATATAACATCTCCCGGAACTACTGCCTTGGTTCCTGCAAAAGATACCTCTGTACTTCCTTTTTTTTCATATTCCTTCAGTCCGATATTAATGTCTCCTGTGGAAATATGATTTTTCACCTTTAAAGTATCTGAAAAATATCCATAAGTACCGGTTCCTCCCAGAAAAGCAGCCGCTGTTAAAACCGCCGCTGCTTTAATCAGCTTTTTCATCTGCACCACCTTCCTTTCAGACCGGAGAGCCATAATATTCCCAGGCCTTTTCATAGTCAGAAAATCCGGCAGACTGAACAGACTCCTCGTATACCTGTATTTTAAATTCAGGCAAAAGATCCAGATAAGTATCATCCAGCCTGGAAGAGTCTATAGATACTCCTGTAAACAAAGGAGCAGTGGTCTCTCCCTCTTTTAAAATATGACGATAATAATAATACCCGTCCTCTCTATGCACCCAGTTATCCGTATCCAGATTCTTCAGAACCACTGCCTTTCCGATATCATTATTGGAATATCCCAGCGAAATCCGTACAAAACAGTCTACATTAAAGCCCTCTTCCCCTGACGCTGTATTAGATACCCATACCTTTTTCTTATATTCCGGATTTTTATCAATGGGAGTGGGTGTTATATTGGGAAACTCTTCCTCTATATCTGTTGTATTATGTCCTGCTGCCACTGTATTCTCAGCTTTGTCAAAAGACGTCATATATGCTGCAGTTCCCCCGATTCCCAACGCTGCTGCCAGTATCAGTGTCACCCCTGTAATCTTTTTTCTTCCGGTCATTTCTCACATCTGGCCTCCTTTTTGTCATAACGGTCATGTTGTCACCTGACCTTCCTGCTCTTTATTCTGATTTACATATTTTTTATAGGCTTCTTTTGCCTGTTCCGGAATACTGTCTTTATCTCCTCCTGTATAGGAGCTCTGAATGGCATAGGCTCTTACAGGAATACTGATCTGCTGTGTGTCCAGCTGTCCTTCAATAATATTCAGGAATTTCACCATGTCAAACAACGGCTCCGTGGTCTGCTCCGGTTTCAATATTTTATCGTATGCATATACATAAACAGCTGCCGTTTCTTTTTTCTTTTTGTCGATCAGGGACCAGTTTTCCTTTGCTGTAAAGGTAAACAGTTCCTGCATTTTTTTATTCAGCCGGTTGCCCTCCTCATCCGCTGCCATCACATCTGCCATAGGAACTGTTACTTCCATATACACAAATGCATCATTGACTCCCGTGTTTTGGATTTGAGGATCCTTTTCTATTTCTTTTCCCGGTTCGATCTTCGTATGTTCTTCCTGTTTCCATCCCGGCTCTTCCAGTTCAATTTCTACTTTTCCTACTGTAAACTGATTATCAGCTTTGTCATAATCTGTCAGATACGCAGAAACACCCCCAAGAACGGCCAGACACAAAGCACCTGTTAAAAATATCGCTTTACTTTTATTTCTTACTGATTTTTTCATATTTTCTGTCTGTGCAGAACTGCCTGCACACTCCTTTCCATTGCATTCCAAGAAAAAACAATTCCTGTATGAGCATAAGACTGATAAGACCAAATACGGGTTTGCTCTTCAAAAATGCTGCCACATATCCCAAAACCGGAATAAAAAATACCACAGTTCCAACAATCTGTTCCTGCATAACAGGAGCCGCATCCTCACCTTCATTGGCATCGCCTCTGGTAATATAAGCAGAATCCCTCTTATCAGTAACCCTGTGTGTGACCAGCATATCATCCATACGATACGTAATAATATCTCCGATCCCCGGCATGGTCTTTTTTGTGTCTGTAAAAATAATTCCACCGGTTTTCAGCGCCGGTTCCATGGAACCGGATAATACTACGTTCACAGAAAATCTTTTAAAAGCAGCAAGAATCAAAAATACTCCGGCAATAGCTGCAAGCAGGATTCTTCCCGCATACTCTCTCTTTTTCATATGCTCATCCTTTCCTGTCTGATCAAATAAAAACAGCTCCGCTTTCTTTTGGCGGAGCTCTGCCCCGCAGATATTTTTTCATAGATCACGCCCGCTTTCTCCTTCTTTAAAAGAGGTTTGATGAAATGAAATGTTCTGAATTGAAATTTAAGAATAAAAAAGAATTGAATGACACCTGACGATAAACAGATCATATGCTCTGCTCTGAAGATCCCCTGTAAGGAGAAGGCGGCGTATTCTTTTATATAAGACCAAGGAAATATATTTTCCTTAACCTTCGCAATAAATAAAACTGCTGTACGGGAAGAACAAAGGCGTCCCGTTCTGTGTATATCCAAATAATCCGTTTATGGAATTTCCCCGATATTCCTTCAGAAGAAGGTGGTGCAGGAAGAAGCTCCTGCTTGTTAAGATGATTTTATTCTAGTCCTGCCAATACAAAAAGTCAACGAAATTCGTTCGCCAAATTACGCCTGTAAATTATGACATTTTTCTTATTTTGTTCTGTCTGTAAAAACCACATGTTTTTTTTAATTGAAATGCCTGTAAAAATGTGTCCGATTCTTTTGTATTTGCCTGTGTGTACCCATAAAAAGCCTGATCATTTTTGTGTGCATATGCCGGGCTTCATTGTGCCATATTCAGTCTTTCTCCGTTTACAGAAAACAAAGGATATAGATAAAAGTGATAAAGCCAAAAAATCAGCTTCCGAAACCTGTCCCGGATCCGGAAGCTGATATATGTTTATTTTTCGGTTTTTGCATTAATATAATTAATCAAACCGCCTGCCTGAATGATATTCTGCATAAATTCAGGAAATGCCTGACCCTGGAACTCTGTTCCTCTGGTACGGTTATAAATAACGCCTGAGTCAAAGTCCACTTCAACCTGATCGCCATCCTCAATCCCTCTGCTGGCCTCAGGACATTCAATAATAGGAAGCCCGATATTAATGGCATTACGGTAAAAAATCCTCGCAAAAGTCTCTGCGATCACACAGCTGACTCCTGCCGCCTTAATGGCAATGGGTGCGTGTTCCCTGGAAGAACCGCAGCCAAAGTTTTTGTCCGCTACAATAATGTCTCTCCTGTTTACCTTATTTACAAATTCCTTATCTATATCCTCCATACAATGTGTTGCCAGTTCTGCCGGATCTGAGGAATTCAGATAGCGTGCAGGAATGATCACATCTGTATCTACATTATCTCCATATTTAAAAACTCTGCCTTTTGCCTGCATTCTTCTTCCTCCTTATAATCCCAGTTCTTCCGGCGCTGCAATTTTTCCCATGACTGCGCTTGCAGCAGCCACAGCCGGACTTGCCAGATAAATTTCAGACTCCACATGACCCATACGTCCTACAAAATTTCGGTTTGTAGTAGAAATGCATCTTTCTCCTGCTGCCAGAATACCCATGTATCCTCCAAGACAGGGACCGCAGGTCGGAGTGCTGACCACTGCACCTGCCTCAATAAAGATCTTCAGAAGTCCCTCTTCCATTGCCTGAAGATAAACAGACTGTGTTGCCGGAATGATAATGCAGCGCACGCCCTTTTTCACTTTGCGTCCTTTAAGAATCTCTGCTGCTGTTCTGAGATCCTCGATCCTTCCATTGGTACATGATCCGATCACAGCCTGGTCGATCACGATCTCCTGGCTGATCTCATTCATTGTTTTTGTATTTTCCGGAAGATGCGGAAAGGCAACCGTAGGTTCCAGCTTACTGAGATCAATGGTATACTCTGCCTCATACACGGCATCCTCATCTGCCTCATACACTTTATAAGATCTCATGGAATGTTCTTTCATATAAGCTTCCGTCTGGTCATCCACAGGGAAGATACCGTTTTTTCCACCTGCCTCAATTGCCATGTTTGCAATGGTAAAACGGTCATCCATGCTGAGATTCTTAATTCCGTCTCCTGTAAACTCCATGGACTTATATAAAGCTCCGTCCACGCCGATCATTCCGATAATATGCAGGATCACATCTTTTCCGCTGACCCACTTTTTCGGTTTTCCTGTCAGATTGAATCGAATGGCTGACGGAACCTTAAACCAGGCTTTGCCTGTGACCATTCCTGCTGCCATATCCGTACTTCCCACACCTGTGGAAAATGCCCCGAGAGCTCCGTAGGTACAGGTATGGGAATCTGCGCCTATAATCACATCACCAGCTACTGTCAGCCCTTTTTCCGGAAGAAGCGCATGTTCAATTCCCATTTCTCCTACGTCAAAATAATTGCTGATCTCATGCCTGCAGGCAAACTCTCTTACACATTTACAGTGCTCTGCTGATTTAATATCCTTGTTTGGGATAAAATGATCCATAACAAGGGCGATTTTCTCTTTGTGGAACACGGTATCCGCTTTCATTTTATCCATTTCATGAATCGCCACCGGAGATGTGATATCATTTCCAAGAACCAGATCCAGTTCCGCCTCTATCAGCTGTCCGGCCTCCACATGATCCAGCCCTGCATGGGCAGCCAGAATCTTCTGTGTCATTGTCATTCCCATAATCTATGTCCTCCCTGTAAATTCATACAGCCGTTTTATAAAAACTGCAGATAATTTTCTTTTTATGATGTTATTTTATCACAGGCTCTGATATAATACTAATACATATTATTCATACTTATTATGTTTTACAGTTATATTAAGGAGACTAATTATGCAGGAAAATTTATCCCTTTATCATATTTTCTATGTTACAGGAAAAACAGGCAGTATTTCCAGAGCCGCAAAAGAACTGTACATCAGCCAGCCCGCTGTAAGCCGTGCTGTACAGAAGCTTGAACACAACCTTAACACCTTGCTTTTTAAAAGAAACTCCAGAGGAGTTGCCCTTACCCCTGACGGAAAAATTCTTTTTGAAAAAATACAGGCAGCCTTTGAGCTTGTCAATGAAGGAGAACGTGCCATCCTTCATAACGGTTCCAGAAACGTTCCGCAGCTCCGTATCGGAACCAGTACCACGCTCTGCCGATATGTTCTTCTTCCCCGGCTGAAGCCCTATATCCTGTCTCATCCCCAGGTGCGGATCAGCATTTCCTGCCAGTCCACTTATCAGACTCTGGAACTTCTTGATGAAGAAAAAATTGACATAGGGCTGATTGGCAGACCCCATAATCTTCAGGGATATTATTTCCGCCCGGTTATGACAGTCAGCGATACCTTCGTTTCTACCACACAGTATTTAAAAAACCTGCAGGAACTCTATCCTGGGGAGCCTCTTTTTCACAATGCAGTATTTATGATGCTTGACGAAGAAAATATTTCCCGTCAGACCATAAATGCAAGAATGAGGGAGCACCATATGGAACCGGCCCATATTCTGGAGGTTTCCACTATGGATCTTCTGATACAGTTTGCGGAAACAGGACTGGGAATTGCAGGCGTTGTCCGTCAGTTTGTGGAACCGGAGCTGAAAAACGGCGTTCTTTGCGAGATCCCTCTGGATTTTGATTTTCCGGATCGGGAAATCGGATTTGTGTGCAGAAAAAAAGACAGAGGACTTCCCCTGCTCCAATACTTTTTCCCGGATATTTAAAAAGGACAGGAAACTTCTCGTTTCCTGTCCACTGATGTACTGATTTTAGTTGTTGATCAGCTTGTCTTCGCCGTTCCAGCTGTACAGCTTACGGATCTCTTCACCGACTTTTTCAGATTCATGCTCTGCAGCAAGCTTTCTCATTGCCTTAAAGTGAACCTGACCGCCTGCTGAAGACATATCCAGAAGGAAATCTTTTGCAAAAGTGCCGTCCTGGATGTCCGCAAGGATCTTCTTCATAGCCTTCTTGGTATCTTCTGTGATGATCTTCGGTCCTGTAATATAATCGCCGTATTCTGCAGTGTTGGAAATAGAATATCTCATTCCTGCAAATCCGGACTGATAGATCAGGTCAACGATCAGCTTCATTTCATGGATACACTCAAAGTATGCGTTTCTCGGATCATAACCTGCCTCGCAGAGAGTTTCAAAGCCTGCCTGCATCAGCGCGCATACACCACCGCAGAGAACTGCCTGCTCACCAAAAAGGTCTGTTTCTGTTTCTGTACGGAAAGTTGTTTCCAGAACACCGGCTCTTGCTCCGCCGATTCCGAGAGCATAGGCAAGCGCCATATCAAGAGCTTTTCCTGTGGCATCCTGCTGAACAGCTACCAGACACGGAACACCCTTGCCGGCCTGATACTCGCTTCTTACCGTATGACCCGGTCCTTTTGGAGCGATCATCGTAACGTCTACATTCTTCGGAGGCACAATACATCCATAATGGATATTGAATCCATGAGCAAACATCAGCATATTGCCTTCCTCAAGATTCGGCTCAATATCGTTTTTGTAAAGAGCAGCCTGCTTCTCATCGTTGATGAGGACCATAATAATATCTGCCTGTTTTGCTGCCTCTGCCGCTGTATATACTTCAAATCCCTGCTCCTCAGCCTTTTTCCAGGATCTGCTGCCTTCATACAGACCAATGATAACATGGCATCCTGACTCCTTTAAATTCAGCGCATGAGCATGTCCCTGGCTTCCGTAACCGATAATCGCAATCGTCTTACCATCCAGTAAACTTAAATTACAGTCTTCCTGATAAAAAATCCTGTTTGCCATTTTCATTTCCTCCTAAGTTTTTATAAATTTTTTCATAATATATCGTCAAGGGATTCCCCTCAGCAATCCGGCTGAAAAATCAGAAAAATCTTACATCTGCCGCTCCTCTGGAAAGTCCTGTGATCCCTGTTCTGGCAAGTTCCAGAATCTCATAGTCTTCCAGAAGATCCACGAACGCCCCCAGCTTACTTTTACTTCCGGTAAGCTCGATCACAAGGGAATCTTTTCCCACATCGATCACATTGGCGCGAAAAATATTGGCAATAGATATAATTCCTTCTCTCTGCTCCGGTTTCGCTGTAACCTTTACCAGAACCAGCTCTCTGCTGACACTGTTATCCGGCTCCAGTACCTTGATATCTCTTACATCTACCAGCTTTGCAAGCTGTTTTGTAATCTGCTCCAAAATCAGCGCATCTCCACTGCATACAACTGTCATTCTGGAAAAACGCTCATCTGCCGTAACACCAACGGAAAGACTGTCAATGTTATAACCTCTCCGGCTGAAAAGTCCTGAAATACGACTGAGCACACCTGCGGTATTATCTACTAACAGGGACAAAATTCTCTTTTGCATAACACACCTGCTTTCACCACTTTAGTCCTGTAAACCTTTACTTCATAAAAACTCTGCATGGATATCATTATAACAAGATTCAATCATTTGTCAATGTAAAAATGTATGTTTATACAAGATATTTATTTTTCAGGGTTTCAATTGCCTTAGGAGTCAGATAAAGCGCTTTTTTCAGAAAATGTTCCACAGAACCGAAATCCTTTTCAATTGTGTCAAAAACTGTGTCCAGATATTCCCCTTTGACCTTATAAAGAATCCGCACTTTGTCCATTACCTTACTGTCTACAATGGTTTTTGTTTCCAGATAACGGACCATATGCTGCATCTCCTCTTCCAGATAAAGATTTGTTTTCATAAAATCCTCACGGATGGTTTTTCTGGGAACCCCAAGAGCGCAGAGAAGCAGGGCGGTACCAATCCCCGCCCGGTCTTTTCCTGCACTGCAGTGCCACAGAACAGCGCCCTTCTCATGGTTCAGAAGGATATCCATAAAACGAGCATACTGCTTCACTGAATACTCGTCCCTGACAAAGCTGCGGTACTGATTATGTAAAAAATCATCGGGAAGCTGACCGGCTTCTGTAATCAGCTCCAGGAAACTTCCTGTCTGGGAAATCCCGGCCGTCTCTTCATCCACAATAGGAATCTCATGATAACGCACTCCCTCGATCACAGTATCCGGTTTTTCCAGGATCTCTTTCTGGGTTCTGAAATCAATCACTTCCGTAAGATGATATTCTTCTGTGAGGACATCCTGGTCTGTCAGAGAAATATGATAAAGACTGCCGCTTCTTAAAAGACGTCTGGGAAGAATATGTCTTCCGTCCTCTGTCATCAGCGCTCCCAGGTCTCTGGTATTCGGAAGACTCTGCAGGTGGATCCTGCCTCCTTTCGGAAAGCCCACCACAATGTCAGGATTCAGCGCTTTCAGAAGCTGTACACAGTCTCTTACTTCCCTGTCTGTCATATCAAATTTATAGCGTTTGCGTCTTCTGGTCACAACCACCAGATAACTGGTGCTGATCTGTTTCTGAGCGCCACCTTCCACTCCTTCCTGTCTTTTATAAACCCACAGGATATCCCTGCATGGAAGATAGTTCATCATCATATGTCTGGCAAAGACCAGGTTTCCATCTTCAATCCTTATTTTCCCATATTTCATAATGATCCCCCCATTGCAGATTTCCGCCATGTTTTTCCATTGGCTTTTTCTCTCTTTCTCTTATTCCCTGTGATCTGTCGCAGGTTCAGCAGACTTTTCCCATTTTTTTTATCATCTGATAAACCGTTTCCAGACTGTACGGAAAAATATTTTCATCCAGCTCCATCTTCGGATGATGAAGCGGATATTCTTTTCCCGGAACTGCTGCCAGAAAAATCAAAAAGACTCCCCTTGTCCTCTGGAAGTAGCGATAGGCATTGTCTCCTGCCAGAAACAGTTCATCCTCTCCCTCAAGAATAAAACGCTCCCCGAATACCTCCTGACCGATTCCTGCTGCAAGCTCTGTAAACTCAGAATCGTTTGCAAAAGAAAGCACAGGTTCCTTTAAAAGACTCAGAGTGATCTTTGTTCCGGTTTCTTTTTCTGTATTTTTCAGACGTTCCTCCAGCAGACAATACAGTGCCTGAAAATCTTCTTCTCTGCAGGCCCTTATATTTCCGGTAAGCGTCATGGAATCTGCAATAATATTTCCGTATTCACCTCCGTGAGCCGTTCCGATTCCCACAAGGCAGGGCGCATGTCCCTGATAGCTTTCGTTAAGGTCATGCACCTCCTGTATCACTCTGGCGCCTGCATAAATACTGTCAATTCCTTTATGAGCTTCACTCCAGTGGCTGGATTTTCCTTTTACCTCAATTCCGATTCCTGCAATCATAGCAGAAGCCTGGCCTTCGTGAACCGCCATTCCAAAGGGCATATCCACAGCAAAATGAAACATCAGAAAAGCATCTGCCGGACCGTCCAGGGCTCCTGCTTTTATCATCCTTTTTGCCCCTTCTCCGATTTCTTCTGCCGGCTCAAACAAAAATCTTACATTTACCGGAAATTCTTCTTTTTCCTCAGAAAGAATACCGCATAAAGTCAGCGCCACTGCCAGAATACCGTCATGTCCGCAGGCATGCATACGCCCCGGATTCACAGAGGCATATGGAAGCCCTGTCTTTTCTTCCATAGGAAGGCCGTCCATTTCTGCCCTTACCACCACAGTTTTTTTCCTTTTTTTCAGCTCAGGCAGTTCCGCGATCATTCCTGTAGGAAAAACCGGGGTAATTTCATACCCCAGTTTCTCCAGATAGCTTTTTATATATGCCGATGTTTCCTTTTCCTCAAGACCCAGCTCCGGATGCATATGAAAGTAATGCCTGTGCCGGAGAAGCTCTTCTTTATAGTTTTCCGCCTCTTTCATTAACTGAACATCTCTTTAAATGTTTTTTTCTGTTCCACTGCCTCTGTAACAAAAGCCATTTTTGAAGTATCGCCAATAAGAATAGCTCCGCAGAGACGGTTGTTCAGGAAATAATATTTCTCATACTGCTTCCGTCCCATGTCTTTAAATTCCACAGTTCTGTAAATAAGATTCGGATTTTTTCCATTATCTCCGATGGCATAAAGACCTGTGTTCATTCCGTGGAAAGAAAGTCCTGCTGAAACCGTAGTATATGTCAGCGCATCTCCTGCCGCATTGGCTCCTGCAACCTTTCCCTGTTCCAGAGCCTGAGGCCAGATGGCATAATTGATTCCTTCATATTCCGCGCAGTCTCCGCAGGCAAAAATATTCTCGTCACTGGTACTCATATCTGCATTTACCACAATGCCTCTGTTAATGTCAAGTCCTGCATTTTTTGCAGCTCCCACATTTGCGCGTACTCCTGCAGAAACGATCACCAGCTCTGCCGGAAATTCTCTTCCGTCAGCCAGTTTTACACCCGTTACAGAGCTTTCGCCCTCGATTGACGCAATCTGAACTCCTGCGTGAATGTCAATTCCATTACTCCTGCTGATGTCTGTAAGCATCTGGCTTGCGCCCTCATCAAGCTGGCGTCCCATGATCTGCGGCGCAGCCTCCAGAACAACCACCTGTTTGCGGCTTTTTTTCAGCTCCCAGGCGGCTTCCAGACCCAGAACGCCTCCGCCGATTACAACCACATTCTGTACTCTGTACAGCATTGCCTCGATCTTTTCGATATCGCTCATACGGCGGATGGCAACAACCTCAGGCTTGTCCGTTCCCGGAATCGGAGGCACAAAGCATTCGGACCCCAGAGCGTAAATAAGCTTTGTATATTTCAATGCTGTTCCGTCCGAAAGTGTTATCTCTTTTTTATCTGTATGAATACCTGTTACTTCTTTTTCAAGGAGAAGGTGGATATTGTTCTCCTGATACCAGGCTTCCGGCTCAACCAGGATTTCTTTTGCATCCAGCTCCGCTACCATGGATTTTGTCAGCATAGGACGGTTGTACGTAGGATAAGCCTCATTTGAGATCATGATCACAGAGCCTGTTTTATCCCTTTCACGAATTGCTTTTGCCGCGCTTAATCCTGCCGCACCGTTTCCGAGGATCACATAAAAATGATCTGTATCTTTACGGAAGCTGCTTTCTTCTGCATCTACCGGCACAAAATTCTCTTTTCCCACACCGCAGACCGGGCAGATTTCCATGGATGAATCAAAGATCTCACCGCAGACAAGACATTTTACCAGTGTGCGTGAACCTTTTTTCTTCGGATTCTCTTTTTTCTGAAGAATGCATCCGAAATTATATCCGTATTCATAGGCATCCAGAAGATTGTTTTCGCCTGGTTTAAAACGAATCTTCAGACCATCTACAACCTTCATGCGAAGCTGTTTCAGTCTCTCGATAATATGAGGAACTCCCTCGCCGCTCCATCCGTAGCTTCCAAAGGCGCTTGCCAGCTTTCCGCCGTGTGTTCCGGCAAATATGGAGGTAGTCAGATCCCAGATTGGTTTTAAGGCCTCTCCTACGATTGTGGGAGTACCGAACAGAATACCGTCTGCAAAGCCCAGTTCCTCCAGCACCTTGTCCTGGTCAGCTTCCACAAGGTCATAGCTTCTGACATCAATATCGCCGCTGTCCTGAATACCTCTTGAAATTTCTTCGGCAAGCTGCTTCGTATAACCATATGCGCTTACATAAGGAATAATGACTGTTTTTTTCCGGTTGGGATTTACAACCGTACACCAGTCCTCATAAATGTTATACATACGGTCGATATTTTCATCGATCACCGGTCCGTGTCCCGGGCAGATCATGGATACATCAAGCTGACGTACCTTGTCCAGAGCCTTTAGCATAAACGGCTTAAAGGGTCCGATAATACAGTCAAAATAATATTTTGTAGCACGCATATAGCCTTCCTGATCTGTGACCTTGCTGGCAAGAACATCATGGAAACCATAATGAGAACCAAAAGAGTCGCAGGTTACAAGAAGCTGTTCTTCTTCAATATAAGTATACATGGTATCCGGCCAGTGAAGATTGGGAACTACAAGGAAGCGGAGAGTTTTTCCGCCGATTTCCATAGTCTGATTATCTTTTACAGCAATGGAAGTAAAATCATGATTTACAATTTCTTTCAGAAATCCAATGGCGCAGCCTGTAGCTACGATTTTCATCTGAGGGCTGTACTCCAGAAGTCTTCCAATACTTCCTGCATGATCCGGCTCTGTATGATCCACGATCAGATAATCAATTTTTGTTACATCAATAATTTCTTTCAGCTTGTCAAGATATTCGTCAAAAAATTTCTCTTTGGCTGTCTCAAAAAGGACGACCTTGTCTCCGGCTTTCCATACATAGGAATTATAGGTAGTTCCAAATTCCGTATACATGATAATATCAAATACCCGAAGATTATCATCCACAATTCCTGCCCAGTAAAAACCATCGCGTAATTCAAGTGTTTTCATCCAAATTCCCTCACTTTCCTGTAAATTATTCTGTTTCTCTCTTTCAGACGAAAAGCATACTCTCTGTCTGTCAGAATCTGCTTCCTGTTCCGATCAGTCCCAGCTTTTCCAGCCCGTTTTTTATTCCAAAATGGAACATATCCGTGGTGATATGATCTGCCAGCTCTTTGATCTTCTGTGAGGCATTTCCCATTGCCACCTTTGTTGCCGCATATTCAAACATGGAAAGGTCATTATTGCTGTCTCCAAAGACAACCGTATCCTCCCATGGAATATTGTAGATTCTGCACACAGCAGCTATTCCCGCAGCTTTGCTGCAGCCCTTTGGTATCAATTCCACTGTTGTCCCCACAAAAGAATTATTTTCATGACGGATCACATCGTAGTAGGCGGACAGCTCTTTCAGAGCCTGCTCTGCATTACAGCCTTCTTTCATTTTTGCACTGATCTTATTGATCCTCATAGACTTTTCATTGCCTTTAATGGGACGCCACTTTGGTCCAAGAGCTTCCGTGATAAGATCCCGGTACCAGTTTACTTCCAGTGTATACTCATCCTTGTCATAATACATAAAATCCGCCCCTTCCATTACCGGGACCAGACCGTATCTGCGCAGGATTTTTACAGAAAGCTCTGCAACTTCAGAAGACATCTCCTTGTTAAACAGCCGCTGGCCGTTTTTTTCTATGGTGGCGCCACAGGCGCTGATCATTCCGGTAAAAGGGATCTGTTCCAGATATCCCGGAACAAACGCCCTGCTTCTTCCTGTACACAGCCATGCCTCATGTCCGTTTCTCACAAGCTGTGTAATGGCTCTTACCGCGCTGTCCGGAACTCCCTTCTCTATATCGCAGACAGTACCATCCGCATCAAAAAATACTGCTTTTTTATTCATTTTTCCTCGTCTGTCTTTCTTTTATGCTGTTATTTTCAAAATCAGCCTGTATTCTTTTACGCAAAAAACAGTTCTGCTGCTTTTACCAGACTGTAGGTGTCCATCACTCCGGCTGTCTCATAAGGAGAATGCATAGCAAGCTGAGGAAGTCCGATATCTACCGTGCTTACCGGCACCTGAGTATTGGAAATATTTCCCAGAGTAGAACCGCCTGCCATGTCGGAACGGTTTACAAATGTCTGGTACGGAACCTCTGCTCTCGCGCAAATTTCTTTAAATACTGCTGCTGATACAGCATCTGTACAATATTTCTGGTTTGCATTATATTTAATGACAATTCCGCCGTTCAGGACCGGATGGTTCACCGGGTCAGACTGATCTGTATAATTCGGATGAAGAGCATGAGCATTGTCTGCTGAGATCATAAAGCTGTCTGCCAGGCACATCAAATATTCTTCATAGGTCCTTCCCAGGCCGGAATTGATGCGCAGCAGTGTATCCTTCAGAAATGCAGAAGCTGCCCCCTGTCTGGTTCCGCTTCCCACTTCCTCATTGTCAAGAACACAATGTACAGCAATGCTCTCTTTTTTGCCGCCTGAAAGAAAGCCTTCCAGAGATGCAAAAGCGCACTGAAGATCATCCAGTCTTCCTGCTGAAACAAATTCCCGTTCAGCCCCCCATACGGTTCCCTGAACCCGGTTGTACAGAAACAGGTCATGCCCTAAAATATTTTCCTCACTGGTTCCTGCTGCCTCTGCGATCAGTTTTCCAAATGGCTCTTTGGTTTCTGCTGTTCCATACAGAGGAAGAAGATCCTTCTGTGGATTATAGGCATATCCGGAATTTACTTCCCTGTTCATATGAATGGCAAGGCTGGGGATCATAAGAAGATTTCTGTCAATGTCTACCAGTTTTTCTTTCAGCTCTCCGTTTTCCCGGACAACCACTCTTCCTGCCACGGAAAGAGGACGGTCAAACCACGGAGACATAAGCATTCCTCCGTATTTTTCCACATTCAGCTTTACATAAGCCTTTTCCACTGTGATCTCAGGATTTTCTTTAATCTTAAAAGTCGGAGAATCGCTGTGACTTGCCATAATGTGAAAGCTGTACGGCGCTTTTTCCGGAATGGAAAAAGCGATCAGCGCTGAATTGTTTCTTGTAACCATATAATTTCCGCCGGGGGTCAGGCTCCACAGTTCTTTTTCGGAAAGCTCCTGAAAGCCATTGCCGGCCAGTGTTTTTTTCATTGTATCCACTGCATGAAAAGCAGTTGGACTTTTTCTAATAAATTCAAGTAATTTCTCTGCTGTTTCGTAATACATTTCTACTTACCCCTTTATCTTTTGACTCCTTTCTATTATACGGTAAAATTCACAGTAACGCAATGAAAACCTGGTTTCTTCAATCGAGTAGGAGGGGAAATATTATTTCCCCGACCTCTCACACCACCGTGCGTACCGTTCGGTACACGGCG
>UMED01008572.1_pt1 | contig 43785 bp, 39 predicted proteins | sample 1964661 | NCBI WGS metagenome assembly UMED01 (sample SAMEA4836011, study PRJEB28245) | human gut metagenome | biome: gut microbiome; material: fecal sample | place: Denmark | collected 2008
CTTCTACTTCGCATTTAAGTCTAACTTCTTGGGGTCACATCAACTTTGAGGTGCATTTTGTGCTTTTTTATAAAAATAGCATTGCTAAAATATAGCCGATAATACAGCTTGTTCCAACAGAAATAATGCCGGGCATGATAAAGCTATGATTGATTACGAATTTACCGATTTTCGTTGTGCCAGAACGGTCAAATCCAATGCAGGCAAGATCGCTTGCATAAGTAGGTAAGATAAAGTACCCGTAACAAGCGGAGAAAAATGCAACTATAATTTTTGGTTCCACGCCGAGATGTAACGCCATTGGAGCAATTGCCGTTATCGCTGCAGCTTGGCTGTTGACCAATTGAGAGACGATAAATAATACGAGTGCATATGCCCAATGATGTCCGACAATAAAGTCGGCTAAATTGGTCTTGAGTAAAGTAAAATGTGCCGAAAAAAATGTATCGGCCATCCAAGCGATCCCGTAAATGGATACAATAGCAATCATGCCAGCTTGGAAGATATTGCTGTGAGAAATATCTGTAGGCTTTACTTTACAAGTCATTAAAATTAAAGCCCCTGCCATTAGCATAAGCATTTGAATGACTAGATTCATTGATAGTGGTTTTCCGCTATCGCTAAAAATCGGGCGAAGTTCTGGCATCGCACCAAAGATAACAACGATTAAAATTGCCAGAAAGAAGATTCCTGTTGCAAGATAAGATTCTTTTGGTAACTTTTTCCCCAGTAGACTTGTTGTATCGCCAAAAATGAATTTTCTTTCTTCTGGGTCTGCGATTCTTGCCTGAAAATCAGGGTCGATAGATAAATCTTTACCGCGCCTCATGCTCCACAAGCCTGCCACGAAAATACCGATGAATGTAGCTGGAACAGAGATAGATAATAATTGTAAGATGCCAATTCCTTCAATTCCATTTGCAGCAAAAATAGAGATCATTGAAACGACTGCAACGGATACAGGGGATGCCGCAATCCCAATTTGAGAGGCTATAGAAGCTACAGCCATTGGTCGTTCGGGGCGGATTCTTTGTTTGATTGCGATGTCATAAATAATTGGAAACATTGTGTAAACAACATGCCCTGTACCACAAAGTATTGTTAATAGCCATGTAGTTAATGGAGCTAAGATTGTTATATACGAAGGATGGCGTCTTAGCAAATGTTCAGCGTATTGAAGCAGTACGTTTAGTCCGCCGGCAGTTTGCAAGATGGAAGCAGCACTGATTACCGCTAAAATCGTTAAGATTACATCAACAGGTGGTTTGCCAGGCTGCATGCCAAACCCAAAGGTAAGGGTAAAGATTCCAAACCCGCTAATCAGTCCGAGTCCGATACCGCCAAACCTAGTACCGATTACTAGGCAGGCAAGTATTACGCAGAGTTGTAAAGTGATCAAAAAAGTTCCTCCCTATGGATACCGATTTAACCGCGTTTTTTTAAAAAACGCATCAATTTTTCGCGTGAATCATTGACGATTAGCTCCTGAGGAAAGTTTAGCTCTTCAATTAATTGCCAAGCATATTGATGATTGCCTACACCCATTTCAGAATGTGCGTCGCTGTCTAAAATAACCGATACATTGTGTTTTTGACACAATGTAAGCATTTTTCGATTATTTTCTATAGCGCCTGGACGATTGCTCGTCGGACGCATAGAACTATTATTGATTTCAAGTAAAACTTTATATTTTTTTGCTGCGATAACGACGGCTTCATAGTCTAATTCATAATTCCCATTATCGGGATGACCGATGATGTTTACATATGGATTTTTCATTGCGTTAATCATTGCTTTTGTGTTTAGCTCTTTATTTGTAGGTGGACAGCACATTTCATGAAAGCTGGCAATTGCATAGTCAATCCGCGATAATAGCTCTTCTGGTAAGTCAATGTTGCCTTGTTCATCGAGAATATTTAATTCTGCCCCGAGAAATAATTCAATGCCATAAGCATTGCGGTCAATAACTTCAAGGTTATAAAAATAAAATGGATGACACGTGCCGGGCATATTTGGTGCATGTTCAGCAATTCCTAGGAGTTCTAATCCTTTGGCCTTTGCAGCAAGTGCCATTTCACGAATTGTATTATAAGCATGCCCACTGGCAATTGTATGAGTATGCATATCTAAAATATCTTTCATAGTGATTCATCCTTTGCGTGAATTCTTTTTTATCAGTGTAAATATTGTCTAAAAAGATACTATAGCTTTCAACAGGCTTTGTCAATTTGCACACAGATAATTATTATATTTTATTTTTACTAGGCTCATCAAGCGTAATATTTGGTATTTATTATTGGCGATAAACCTTCTTAGTGATAAAATAGCCATATTCGGGAGATTTTATGAATACTTTAAATAGGAAAGTGAGTGCAAAAAAATGGACGATTCTGGATATACGAGTATTGATATTGGCAGAGCAGCATTAAAAATTGCTGTCACAGCAAGTCGCATAGAAGAAAATGAAGTAAAACGAATATTAAATGCGCAGGGGATTCAAGCGACTGCAGTAGATTTTGGTGGTGAATTTGTACATTCCATTGGGAAAATTGTTGAGCGGGCAGTTGTAGCTGCGCAAAGGCAAGGTTTGGTTCCCAATAATCATGTTGGTGCGGGGGCTGTCGCAGGTGCGGCAGCTGCGGCATTAGAACAAGTTAAAGCAAAAGCAATTGGATTCAATGTAGGCGGGAAAATTGGAATTGCGCGTTATGATGAGCATTTGTGTGTAGCAATTTATATGGGCGTCGGCATATTGAATCTAAATGAGCTATGTGTAGGGCTAGCGCATCGATCGTTGCCTAATGCACAGATCTAGGATTAAGGGAATATTTTATAAGAAGGTTACTTTATCCGGTCTGAAAGACATGGTATAATCGGGTTAATTATTATGGACGGATTTGGAGGTTTGAAAAATGCGGCACAGTAAGTTATTTATTTTATTTATTGGATGTATCTTTATTTCTCTATTCATCACAGGTTGTGATAAAAATTCGCAGCTTAAGGAAAATGCCCCCATTGTGAAAACGATGGTCGTAGGGATGAACGATAAAAATGATTCGTCTGTTTATGCTGGAGAAGTTAAAGGGCGTTACGAAAGTCAGCTTGCTTTTCAAGTTGGAGGAAAAATCATTACTCGTAATATTGATTTAGGTACACGCGTCAGCAAAGGGGATTTATTAATGGCAATTGATGCCAAAGACGTTGTACAGACAGCAAATATTGGGACTGCACAAGTGGAATCGGCCCGTGCACAATTAGCTTTAGCGGAGGCAAATTTAGCGCGCTATCGTCAACTTTATGAACAAGCAGCAATTAGCCTTGCACAATATGAGCAATATAAGACAACTTATGAGTCAGCGCTAGCTACATTAAAGCAAGCACAGGCGCAAGCAGCGCAAGGTAGTAATGCGCTAGAATATAGTCAGCTTTTGGCCGATGCAGATGGTGTAATCGCAGCGATCCAAGGGGAAGTAGGACAAGTGGTAGCTGCAGGACAGAGCATGGTTACGCTAGTGAAGGACGGAGAATTGGAAGTTGAAATTAATATCCCAGAAAGTCGAATAAAGGATGTTAAGGTGGGTGAATCAGCAGCAATCTCTTTTTGGGCGTTAAACAATGTGGTTGTTAACGGTACAATTCGAGAAATTTCCCCAATTGCAGACCCTGTTGCGCGAACTTATAAAGTTCGAATTACGCTGTTAAATTCGCCGGATACTATAAGTTTAGGTATGACAGCCAGTGCAATATTAAATAATGTAGATACAGATTTAAATTATTATGTTGTTCCTTTATCTGCGATTTATCAAACGGATGATCATCCGAAAGTTTGGATTGTTAAAGATAATCAAGTGAAATTACAAGCGGTAGTCATTGAAAATTTTGCTGACAACGCAGTGAAAGTTACAGGAGGTCTACATGCTGGAGATGTTATTGTAACCGCAGGTGTGCATAAATTGCATGAAGGACAGGAAGTTCGGTTGGCAGGTGAGCCCAAATGAAGGGATTTAACTTAACAGAAATTGCTCTAAAAAATAAATCGCTCGTTTATTATTTCATTATCGTAACTTTTATTATGGGGATTTTTTCGTATGAAAAATTAGGGCGAATGGAAGACCCTGACTTTGTCATTCGGCAAATGGTAGTATCTGTTGCTTGGCCTGGCGCAAGTGCCAGAGAAGTTGAAGAACAGGTTACCGATAAATTGGAGAAGAAATTGCAGGACATTCCTGGACTTGATTATCTGGAGAGTAAATCTTATCCAGGCAAGGCGGTTATTTATGTAACACTTGTTGAGGACTTCCCGAAAGAATCAATAAAATCTTCTTGGTTCAATGCGAGAAATTTAGTAAATGATATCAAAGGTGACCTGCCAGAAGGTGTCGTCGGTCCATTTTTTAATGATAGTTTTGATGATGTATTTGGGTCAATCTATGCTTTGACGGGAGACGGATATTCGTATGAGGAAATGCGGGTGGAGGCAGAGCGGATTCGACGTACTTTATTGAATTTGGATAATGTAAAGAAAGTTGAACTCATTGGCGAACAATCGGAGAAAATATATGTAGAAGTTGAAACGAGTAAATTAGCGCAGCTTGGAATTTCACCTGACTTAATTGCTTCCGTTTTAAAAAATCAAAATGCCATGAATCCAGCCGGGATGGTGGAAACTCAGACCGATGATGTCTATATGCGTGTGACTGGTCAGTTTGATAGCGTTGAAGCAATTCAAAACCTAGCGATTCGCGCCAATGGCAAGACGTTTCGTCTTGGGGATATTGCAACCGTAGAAAGGAAATATGTAGAGCCGGCAGAACCGAAAATGTATTTTAACGGACAACCGGCAATTGGGATTGCGCTTTCGATGTCAGAAGGTGGGAATATTCTAAAGCTGGGGGATGATCTTTCTAAAACAGTAGATCAAATTAGTAAAGATTTGCCGCTTGGATTAGAGTTGAATCAAGTTTCGAATCAACCGAAAGTAGTAAAAGATTCGATTGGTGAATTTGTCAGAACTCTTTTGGAAGCGATTGCAATCGTTTTACTTGTAAGCTTTCTAAGCTTAGGAGTACGTACTGGACTTGTTGTAGCTGGCTGTATTCCCTTAGTTATTGCCGGTGTATTTTTAGCAATGTATATGCTTAATATTTCGTTACATAAAGTTTCGTTGGGTGCGCTTATTATTGCATTGGGACTTTTAGTTGATGATGCGATTATTGCCGTGGAAATGATGGCAGTGAAATTAGAACAAGGGTATGAACGATTTGAAGCAGCTTGCTATGCCTATACGGTAACTGCTGTTCCAATGCTTACAGGAACGTTGATTACTTGTGCAGGGTTTATTCCTGTAGGCTTTTCTAAAGGAATGTCAGCAGAATTTACTTCTTCGCTATTCCCCGTAATCTCTATTGCGCTCATTATTTCATGGATTGTTTCTGTTATGGTAGCGCCATTATTTGGCTATTATTTAATTCGAGTAAAAGTGCATCAAGAAGATAAAGACCCTTATCAAAGTAAATTTTATAAATTCTTTCGCAATCTATTGACTTGGTGTTTGCGCCATCGTGTACTAGTCATAGGGTGTACGATTGTTTGCTTTATTGGGTCGATTGGATTATTAAAATTTGTAAAACAAGAATTTTTCCCGCCTTCAACGCGTCCGGAGATTATCGTTTCTTTGACTTTGCCGGAGGGGGCGTCAATGAAAGCTACGGATATGACAGCAAATCGTTTTGCTGCGATGCTTGACGGATTAGATGGCATTGAAAATTATAGCTATTATGCAGGTGAGGGATCTCCACGATTTGTTCTAACCATGACCCCGGAATTGCCAGCGACGAATTTTGCACAATTTATCGTTGTTGCAAAAGACAATGAAGCAAGAGAAAAGCTTATTACAAAGTTTCAACAATCATTTTCAGAGGAGTTCTCAAATGTCATTGGGAATATTCGGTTGATTCAAACTGGGCCACCGGCGGAGTATCCAGTAATGTTTAGAGTTAGTGGATATGAGCACGAAAAAGTTCGTGAAATAGCCGATGAAGTTTCTAATATTATGGTTACAAATGATAAAGTAAAAGAAGTAAAGTTTAATTGGAAAGAAAAGAGCAAAGTTATGCATCTTGATTTAGATCAAGATAAATTGAGAAATTTGGGTATTGATGCAAAAACTTTTTCACTTAGCTTGCAAACGCAATTGTCAGGTGCAGCGATAGCCGAATATTACGAAGGTGATAAAACGGTGGATATCGTTTTTAGAATGAGTAGCGATGCACGTGAAGATTTATCAAAAATTAAAGATATGCCGATTTATATTGGAAACCGTTATGTTCCGTTAGAACAAATTGCAAAAGTCAGCTATTCAGCAGAAGAAGGAAAAATTGCAAGGCGTGATTTGAAACCAACAATTACACTTGGAGCAAATATTATCAATGGCGTAACAGGAAATGACGTTGCAAATGAAATTTTACAAAAAATAAAAGGGATTCAAGAGAATCTGCCGCCGGGGTATACAATTGAATCAGCAGGTGCATTAGAAAGTAGTGATAAATCTATTGAATTTATGATGGTACCGATTCCGGCAATGATTATTGTAATTATTACTCTATTGATGTTCCAGTTGAAACGGATGTCGCTGATGTTTATTACGTTAATGACCGCACCGCTTGGCATTATTGGAGTTGCGACAAGTATGCTCATTACCAATCAGTCGATGGGTTTTGTTGCAGAACTTGGGGTGTTAGCGTTAAGTGGAATGATTATTCGAAATTCTGTTATTCTAATTGATCAAATTGAAAAGCATATAGCTGATGGTGAAGATCCATGGCATGCAATTATTGATTCGGCAATTTTGCGGTTTAGACCGATTATGCTGACCGCAGCAGCTGCAATTTTAGGAATGATTCCATTGATGCGCAGTAATTTCTGGGGTCCGATGGCAGTTGCGATTGCAGGGGGGTTATTCTGTGCAACTGTACTTACCCTTTTGGTATTGCCAACGATGTATGCGGCGTGGTTTAAAGTAAAAGAAGAAAATGAATAAAATAAATAAAATAAAAAGTTCACTTCAGAAATGAAGTGAACTTTTTTCATATAAAAGAATTCTATGTATAAGATTTACTTAGCATTTTAGATGATAGCGGTGTGTAGACAGTAATCGCTTCATATAGCTAGCGCCAATTTTTTGTTTATAGCCAAGGATTTCACAAGCTTTTTTTATTTTGTCGCATTCGCAAATATTCTCAAAGTCTATTTCGATGATGTTGTTCGTAAAACCACGTTCGAAAATTTCCTCTTCGATATACTTGCAAACAAAACGTAATTCTGGATTCGCAATTTCATCAATAACAGCTCTTTTCACGCCGAAGACTCCTTTTCTTTAACAATAAAAAAACGCAGACTGACCCATTAATAAATGGCGTTACTGCGTGATTATCAACAAATCTCGGATAATCATATCCTATAATCTTACTTATAATGATATTATATATAATTTTTCGTCAAGTGTAAATTGTTAATTTCTGTTTCGTAACAGAAATTTTACAAATTTTTTGCTTTAATGCGTTAAATTTATTTCCCAGTGCCGATTCGGATAATTTTATCTTCTGCGGAGTAGGTATCGACATAGAGGAGTTCACGGCTCACTTCTTGTCCTTGATAGCTTTTTATGCGGTAAGAGGATACAACATAGCCTTCTTGTCCGGGATCTGCAATAAATCTTGCTCCTTTCGATAAGGAAGGATCCGTTTGTTCAACGACTGCTGGAGGGATGACTTTGTCAATAGAAGAAGTCAGGCTAATCGTTTCTTTTGAAAAGCTTTGATGATTACCGAGTATATAAATTGTTAAGGTATTGCCCGTAACTTTTGTTAGAAGATAAATACTATTTGGTAATGTATTCTGAAAGGTGAAATCAATCAAGTTATCGGCAACGGTGGCATCTAGGCCAAAAGGTACATAGCCTAGAGGATGAAAGTGCGGAGTCCGATTCATAGGTTTTAAGTCGGCGAGCAATATTGCGTTATAAAGTGTGCTGCTTACTTGACAAACGCCGCCACCGATATCGGGAACGCTTTTGCCGTTAATAAGGACAGGTGCTTCTTTAAATCCAGCCTCTGCAACACGTAACCCGACATGTTCATTAAAGGAAAAGATTTCGCCGGACACAATGCAATGCTTATCAATGCTTTTAGCTGCAATACGGATATTTTCAGAACGATTTTCATTTTCTGCATTAAATTGTGAAGAGTACTCTGTAAGTAAAGTATCAATTTGCTTTAATGCATCAACGGTGACCTGAGGGGGAGAGATTTCTACATCGAGATGAACGATTAGGGGTAATTGTTTTTTTAATGCATCGAGGCTACAATCGTTCATCAGTTTATCAAAATTAGGTTTTTGTCCAATTTTTTCAGGGATAATTGTTACTTTTTCGCCGTCTAACTGACAATATGCATCTTCTGTATCTTGTCCAGATTGCGCATGTATTTTTTTTAGGACTGCTGTGAGTTTTGTTTCATTACAGCGAAATTCTGGTTCTATAATAATTCCAGAAGAAAAACATTGAATTTGCTCATAAATTCGTTTGAAAATATTGGAATTTCGCCCGATGGAAAAAGCTTTTTGAGCAGTAGCTGCACTATCCAGTTCTAAATCAATTTGATCAGCAGTGATTGACCAGGTTTTATTGTTGCAATCTATTTTTATCACTGGCGCAGGAACGATTTTTTCTTGAAAGTAGGTTTGTAATTTTGCCTCTGCTTCAGTGGTCGTCAAGCTGCTAACATGTATGAGAGGGGTGGAAACTCCAAAAAATATGCGATTGGAATTCAACAATGCGAGTCCGGTACTAAATAAAATCGTTAAAGTAAAGAGAATAGCCATACAGAGAAAAAGTAGAGTTACTAAGGTCTTTTGGTTAAAAATTAACTTTTTAATGAGATTTCCTCTTTTCTGAAGTAAGGGATGCTAGTCATCTTAAAATGCAAATGGAGTTAAAAATCCCGCTGCATTAAGTTGGGGTTATTGAAGGCATAACGCGAGTTCAGGGATTTTTTTTGATAAAGTAGCTTTTTGTAGAACTTCTTGCGTAACTTCGCCGCCAGCTTCGATAATGACAACACCACTGTCCGTTGTTAAGCGAAACTTTGCGCGGTGTCCAAGCAAAGTCTTTTTGTATTCGTCATCTGACATATGACTTGGTTTAATAAAGGAGGTTGTTTTCATTAATGATGGATGGATTGGGGCTGGATCAATTTGATTCGATTTTAAAATTTTGCTTTGCTGTGCAAGCGGTGTAGGTTTAATCGGTTCTGGCGCAATTGGTTCAATTTCTACGTTTTCAATAATTGTAACATGTTTGCCATACGTAGAAATTTTATCAGCAGATAAGGTGACAACTGCGTTGTGACTATTCATAATTTCGCATTCTGTAATTTTACCTGCATCATCAATTATAATTTCCGTTACTTTTCCATAAAGGCTGCCTGTTTTTGTAATGACTTTTGTACCGATTATTTTTATATTTTCTACTAATAGTGGTTCATAATCGGCACCTTCCGTTAATGGAATAATGTCCGTATCATTCATAATGGTAATTGCATCGCCACCGATTGCTGTAATTGCATCAAATGGTAAGATCTTAGCTCCGCGAAACCACTCGTCGTCTTCAATGAGAATACCTGCAACAATCCCTTTATTCGCATCAATCATTAGACCTTTACTTGTGCCAAGCTCACTACATTCTGTAATACTTATGATAGGTAAACCTAGAATATTTATACTTTTTTTCATGTAAAATCCTCCTACTTTTTATATGAATAAATTTTTGTTCGATGCTTTATCCGATGACTAACCTGCGCTAAGATTCCAGCTATGGGAGTGAAAAGAGAAGTTAAGTCTTTGGATAAGGGAGACTAGGAGCCAGATGGAGTAAAAATCCACCTGAATCAAGTCTACTTTATATAAAGTAGAATAATTCGACAATTTTAACAAAAAACCTGTATCATTTTCTAATTTTTAGGTGGGGATGGTCGAAAATGATGAGATAAAGTATAATGGGAATATAACTCGAAATAAAATTTTCCTCACTTCTATAGGTGGGGAAACAACTGTAAGTAACAGGCGGTGAGCAGATATCTCCCGCCTCGTTGAAACGGCGATAGGTAGATTTTCTCACGGAAGATCTTGAACAATGGCGTTATAATTTGTGCAGGAAATGAGGCGGGAGTTTTGTTTGAAAAGCAAGCGGTAGTTTATCACGAGAGTGGGCTGCATACAAGGGTTGCTGCAATGATTGTGCAAAAGTCACATGAAATATATCAATCACGTCGATGCAAGTTATATATTCGCAGTAAAGATAGTGAGCGAATTGAGATTCGCAGCCTAATGTCTTTGGTTGCATTAAAGATTGGTTGTGGAGATTCTATTTGGGTTTCTACAGATGACGATAAACAATTCTCAGCAGTTGAAGAGATGGTTACTTTTCTTGAAGGGGATTTTAATTTAGGAAATTCTTCGGCGTTAAAAGAGGTTGACCAACTTTTACACGAAAATGCATTTACAGCAGAACAGATTTTTTCTAGTATGGCGAATGGTTTAATTGTAACCAATCAAGAAGATATTATAACTGTTTGCAATCCAGCAGCAGAGCGTCTTATTGGTATCCCCGCGGCTAAAGCGATCGGAAAGAGAGTTTATGATGTCGTACCAAATACGAGAATGCACATTGTCAATCAGACTGGGTTAGGTGAAATCGCATCTAGACAAGAAATTAATGGTGCAATGACGTTGACGAATCGTACGCCGATAATTATTGATGGAGAAGTCCGCGGAACAACGGCAATTTTTGAAGACGTATCGGCGCTTGAAAAAGTTACATGGGAATTTTATGAAGTCAAAGAAATGCAAGAAAGATTACAACTTATTTTGGAAACTGTGCAAGATGGTATCTGCGTATTAAATAAAGTTGGCGAGATTATTTATGCGAATCCTGCGTATTTGAAAATTGTGGATCGAAAAAGTGCTGAACTAATTGGGAAAAATATTCAGGAAATATCGCCAAATGGTGTAAGAAATACAGTTCTTAAGACAGGAAAACAGCAAATGGGCAGTATTGTAAAAAAGAAAAATGGTGTTACTGTCGTAGCGAATACAAATCCGATTATGGTTGATGGCGAGATTGCTGGCGTCGTATCTGTTGTGAAAAAAATTACGGAAGTTCAAGAGTTAATGGAGAAACTAATGAAAGTTTCTGCGAAAGCGGAGTATTTGGAACAGGAACTTTTGCGTACGAAAAAAAATAACAAAGCGTTTGCCCATTATATCGGTTCGAGTGGTAAAGTTGTTGATGTATTGGCAATGGCGGTAAAAGCTGCAAAAAGCAGTGCTACGGTATTGATTCGGGGTGAAAGTGGCACGGGGAAAGAATTGATTGCTGAGGGAATTCATTATGCAAGCAGTAGAGCGCAAGGTCCATTTATTCGTGTGAATTGTGGAGCAATTCCATCTGCGTTACTCGAAAGCGAATTGTTTGGCCACGAAAAGGGTGCGTTTACCGGTGCAACGAAGCGAAAACTTGGAAAGTTTGAATTAGCGAATAACGGTACGATTTTTCTTGATGAAATTGGCGATATGGATAGGAATATGCAAGTAAAGCTGTTAAGGGCTTTACAGCAACGCGAGTTTTATCGTGTTGGTGGCGAAACGTCCGTCAAAGTGAATGTGCGAATTATTGCCGCTACAAATCGAAATTTAGAAGAAATGTTAGAAAAGGAAACATTTCGTGATGATTTATATTATCGTTTGAATGTAATTCCACTCTTTTTACCACCACTTAGAGAACGAGCGCAGGATATCCCTTTATTAATTGAACATTTTATTGGGAAAATCAGCAATGAGATGCATAAACCAATAAAAGGAGTCACGACGGAGGCGCTAGATGTTTTAGTTGATTATCGTTGGCCGGGGAATGTTCGGGAGCTGGAAAATATCATGGAACGAGTGATTACTTTGATGGATGTAGAATATATTTCGCTAGAGCATTTGCCTTCCTATATTCGAGGAGAAACAGTAGTTCGAGAGGTCAAAAGAATTGAGGCGACTAGACGAGGTGCATTTGATGATAATATAGTGCTGCCTTGGGAAGAGTATGAAAAACAAATTATCAGCAATGCATTAAAAAAATGTGGAAGTTTTAATGCTGCTGGGAAAATGTTAAAATTAACGCATAAGACAGTTGCAACAAAAGCAAAAAAATACGGATTAACGAAAGAGTGAATTGATAAAAAATATCAACACCTAGTAAAAAGTATCAATGTCAGAAAGAATATTGATACTTTTTACTAGGTGTTTTGGTTTTTATAGGATGAATGGATTCTTTTCTTGGGAAAAAGAAAAAATGTTTTATTTGTAGATGGTGTTCGAAGTAAGATAAATCAAGAGGGAAAAAGGGGTTTAAAGAATTTTTCGAAATTTATTGTCGAATTTGCATAGGATTGGCACGCTGCTTGCAATATATATTAAGTGAAAGTCACGATACTATAGTGAACAAAATTTTTTTATAGGGAGAGATGGAGAGATGAAAAAAATTATTAATGTTCCTGAAAATGTTGTTGAAGAAATGCTTCAAGGTATGGTTGCTGCACATCCCCAATATTTGAAAAGAGTTGAAGGTGCAGACGTTGTAGTTAGAGTGAAAAAAGGTGAAAAAGTAGCTTTAGTAAGTGGTGGTGGTAGTGGTCATGAACCTTCACATGGTGGATTTGTAGGTAAAGGTATGTTAGATGGCGCTGTTGCTGGTGCTGTATTTACATCGCCAACACCAGATCAAGTATACGAAGCAGTAAAAGCTGTTGATAGTGGGAAGGGTGTTTTGCTAGTAATTAAAAATTACACTGGTGATGTAATGAATTTCGAAATGGCAGCAGAAATGGCGGCCGCTGATGGGATTGAAGTAGAAAAAGTTGTTGTAGCTGATGATGTTGCAGTAGAGAACAGTACATGGACAGTTGGTCGTCGTGGTATTGCGGGTACAGTGTTTGTTCATAAGATTGCTGGAGCAAAAGCTGAAGATGGAGGCTCACTTGCAGAAGTGAAAGAGGTTGCAGAAAAAGTAATTGCAAATGTTCGTTCAATGGGTATGGCTTTGTCGCCTTGCACAGTTCCGGCAGCAGGAAAACCAAGTTTCGAATTAGGTGAAAAAGAAGTAGAAATTGGTATGGGTATTCATGGGGAACCAGGTACACATCGTGAAGAAATCAAAACTGCGGATGAAATCGTTATGCACTTACTTGATAAAATTTTGGCAGAAGATATCGTTCATAGTGGCGATGAAGTTGCGGTACTGGTAAATGGTCTTGGAGCAACTCCACTTATGGAGCTTTATGTAGCAAATCGTAAAGTAGCAGAAATATTAGCCGAAAAAGGAATTAAGACAGTAAAAACTTTTGTTGGTAATTATATGACTTCTCTCGAAATGGCAGGTTTCTCTATTAGTGTTCTAAAATTAGATGCGGAAATGAAAGAATTGTTGTTAGCACCAGCGGATACTCCGGCGTTAGTTCAATTTTAATTAACATGATTAGGGCTTGTGCTAATGTGATGTTGGAACAAGCCCTTTTTTATAACGCAGGCTAATTTTTGTGATAAAGCATATTCTTTAGTGAAGTTGCTTAGTTTATTGTTTATGTGGATATAAAATAAAAAACTGCGAATAATACAACATATTATTTGCAACGGAAAAGGAAGAGAAATTTATGGCTGAGATAAATGAAGTAATTGGAGTTGTAGGAAAAGCGGTTATTGCACAAAAAGAATTTTTGACTTCACTTGATCAAGCGATTGGTGATGGGGATCATGGAATTAATATGGCGCGTGGCTTTGAAGCAGTAGAGAAGAAGCTTGAAGTGCTTGGTGAAGGCAAAGATATCGGTGCGGTTTTAAAAACTGTAGGTATGGCACTTATCTCAAGTGTTGGTGGAGCAGCAGGGCCTCTATATGGTACAGCTTTTATGCGTGCGGCAGTCCCAGCAGCGGGAAAATTTGCATTAGATGTAGACACAGCGGAACAAATGATTGCTGCAGCTGTAAAGGGGATTCAAGATCGCGGCAAAGCTGTAAAAGGTGAAAAAACAATGCTGGATGTATTCATTCCAGTCCATGAATGTTTTATTGAAGGAAAAGAAAAAGGCAAATCATTATTAGAATGTTTAGAAGCTTCGGTTAAGGCAGCAGAAGATGGGGTAGAATATACAAAGACAATTATTGCAACTAAAGGCAGAGCGAGTTACGTTGGCGAACGCAGTATTGGACATCAAGATGCAGGAGCAACTTCACTTACTGTAATGATTAAAGCTTTGTATGATTATTACAAAAAGTAAAAAGTGGGGTGGTAAGTATGGTTGGGATTGTAATCGTATCACATAGTGCAAAAGTAGCAGAAGGAATTAAAGAAATGGCGATGCAAATGTCGCGCCCAGAACAAAAAATCATTGCAGCTGGTGGTATGGAGGACGGAGGAATCGGTACTGATGCAATGAAAATTCAAGCTGCAATTGAGGCTGCAGATGATGGTAGTGGTGTACTTGTCTTAGTGGATTTAGGAAGTGCAGTTTTAAGTACTGATGTTGCATTGGAACTCGTAGATGAAGAATTAAAAGAAAGAGTAAAAGTAGCGGATACTCCAATTTTAGAAGGGGCAATTAGCGCAGCCGTAGAGGCTTCATTAGGAAGCCCGCTTGATACTGTTGTTGCTACGGCTGAAGGCGCCAGAAAGTTGCAAAAATTATGATTTTAGATTTTACAAATAAAAAGGTAAGAAGAGAATAGGAGAATACAATCATGGAACAAAAAGTTATTATTGTGAATGAAACAGGGATTCATGCTAGACCGGCGTCGATGTTTGTTCAGGCAGCTGCAAAATTTAAAAGTAAAATTACTGTAACTGCAAAAGGGAAAACGGTGGATGCAAAAAGTATCTTAATGATTATGGGAATGGGACTCACGAAAGGGACTGAACTTACGATTAAAGCAGAAGGCGCAGATGCAGAAGATGCGGTGAAAGCTTTAGTTGAATTAGTTGAATCTAAATTCGGAGAATAGAATAGAGACTGTTGGAAAGGTAGGTTATAGTTATGCCAGATGTATTACAAGGCAAGGGTGTTATTTCTGGAATTGCTATCGGCAAAGTCATGCTCGTAAGTCAAAATATAGACGGATATCTTGCTGCGTATGATGCTGGTGATAGTGAGTCTGAAATTCAAAAAGTCCACGAAGCAATTCGTAACGTTGTTGCTGATTTGGAAGCCAGTGTTAAAATGCTTAAAGCAAAAGAATCTATAGATAGAGCGGCGATTATGGAAGCTCATCTTATGATGGCACAAGATTCATCACTTGAAAGCGCAATTATTGATAAGGTTACGAGTACGGGGTCAGCGCCAAGAGCGATTTTATATGCAAGTGAAGAATATGCGGCGATGTTTGAAGGAATGGATGATGCGTATTTGAAGGAGCGGGCGGTAGATATCCGCGATGTTGGAAGACGAATCGCGAAACGGCTACTCGGTGTGCCTGAGCCTGAGTTTGGTGATGAGGCGGTAATCCTTTGTGGGCATGAGATAGAGCCTTCCGTTATAGCAAATATCCCATCTAACAAAATTGGCGGTGTTATTTTAGGGCAGGGGAGTACGACTTGTCATGCTGTTATTATTGCCAAAGCGCGGGCGATTACAACAGTTGTAGGTTTAGGCAAAAAAGTTGAAGCGATTAAAGATGGCACAATGGTATTAATTGATGGTGACGAAGGGGAAGTGTTAATTAATCCTGATGAACGAACGATTCGCAGTTATCAAAAGCGATTGGAAGAACAAAAGCGTCAGCAAGAACATTATGCACAGTTAGCACCATTGCCAGCGATTACAACAGATGGTGTCAAAGTGCAGCTTGCTGCAAATATTGGAAGTGCCGACGATGTGAAATCAGCACTTACTTATGGTTGTGAAGGTGTTGGATTATTTAGAACAGAATTTGTATTTATGGGCAAAGAAAATATTCCGACGGAAGAAGATCAATATCTCGCTTATAAAAAAGCTGTAGAAAAGTGTGCAGGTAATATCTGTGTAATTAGAACGATGGATATTGGTGGAGATAAACCGCTCGCATATCTTGATGTACCACCGGAAGATAACCCGTTTTTGGGTTGGCGGGCACTACGAATCAGTTTAACTAGAGAAGATTTATTTATTCCGCAATTAAAAGCAATTTTACGTGCAGGTGTTTATGGAAAAGCAGCAATTATGTTGCCGATGGTTATCAGTGTTACAGAAATCAATCAGGTGAAAACTCTGCTTGAAAAAGCAAAAAATGAATTGATTGCAGAAGGAAAAGAATATTCTGAGGATGTATCTTTAGGTATCATGGTAGAGACTCCAGCTGCAGCAGTTATGGCACCCGTTCTGGCAAAACATGTAGATTTCTTTAGCATTGGGACGAATGATTTGGTTCAATATACACTTGCGGTAGATAGAGTAAATCATAATGTTGCTTATTTATATAGTCATTTCCATCCAGCTGTTTTGCGTTTAATTTATACGACGATTAAAGCAGCTAGAGATCATAATATTTGGGCTGGTATGTGCGGTGAAATGGCGAGTGATCCAGCTGCCGCAGTATTGCTTTTAGGCATGGGAATTCATGAGCTTAGCATGAGTGCACCATCTATTCCTAAAGTAAAAGAAAAAATCCGTAAAATTAGCTTTGAAGAAGCAAAAGTTATCCTAGAAGCAGTTCTACAATTAGAGACTGCCGAAGAAGTAAAAGAGTATTTGAAGAATAATCTATAAAATAAGGTTGGGATTTAGTGGAGTTTTGATTTTATCTAAATCTTAGTAGAACTTATTCCCAAAATAAATAAAAAGCGTTTGCAGCACGGTGCTTGTAAACGCTTTTTATTTATAAAGGAAAAGTAATTTCAAAAGTTGTGCCTGTGGGAGTTGAAGCGACATTAATTTCAGCTTGATGTAAGTTTGCGATATTGTAACAAATACATAGACCTAACCCTGAATTCATCTCTTTGGTTGTAAAAAATGGTTGACCAATATTTTTAAGAATTTCTTCTGGAATTCCAAAACCTTCATCTTGAATAGTTAGAATGACTGAATTTGGTGTTGCAAGGGTGATGATTGTTAATGTGCCAGTATAGGGCATGGCATCAAAGGCGTTTGTAGCTAAATTAATGAGAAGCTGTTTAATCTGGCTTATATCAAGCATTTGATCGGGGAGTGGGGTTAAATTTAAGTAAATGTTTATTCTGCGGGATCCATCAAGGTTGCAAGCTTTTGTATTTAAAATAGATTGAATGTCTATAATAATGTCATTTAGATTGCTTTTTGTCAGTTCAAGATTTTTTTGCTTACTTAGTAATAAATATTGTTGAATAAATTTATTGCAGTTTTCTATTTCGTTTAATGCAAGACATAATTTACTGCGTTGCTTTTCAAATTCGGGTTTTACATAAAAGATCTGCAAATAGCCGGAAATTGTAGTTAAAGGATTTCGGACACGATCGGCTACCTCTGTTGCCATTTGACCGATGATTTTCATATTGTTTAAGTGAAGCATTTCTTTATCTAGAGAGCGCTTTAGACTGATATCACGAATAAGCGATTCAAATCCTATAATATTGTTATTATCATCGAAAAAAGGAGAAAAGGTCTGTTCCACCCAAATAAATTTACCACTTTTATGGATGATGCGGTATTGTTTTGGCGGATTATGATTAGAGCAAAAAGTAGAAGGTTGTTTTTTCAAAACTTTAAAAATATGATGATCTTCGTGATATATAATGCTGTAAATTAAGTGAGGATTATCGTAAAATTCTTTAGGGGGATAACCCGTTAATTTTAAGATAGCAAGACTTATATAATCGATACGAAAGTTTGGGTGAATGTGAAATCGACAAATTGTATCAGGTAAATTTTCAGTTAATCGTTGATAGCGAATTTTTTCACTGATTAAATCGTAATTGTTCTTTTCTAAAAACACAGAAAGTAATCCAATGATTATAAGGATTCTTAGAAAAACTTCGACTAACAAGAGAAGTTTCTGGTTAATTTCTATTATGCATAAAATTGCTGAAATAAAAAACAGTAGACCTGAAACAATGAATGAAAATGCTGCGATATTTTTCGCATGAATACTTTTGGGTAAATGCTTTAAAAACATATAACCATTTCTAGTAGAGCTAAAAGAAAGCGCAATATACGAAATTGTCAATAGAGTATAAAATGGCAAATTAAAGATAGACGTAAGGATGAGAAACGTAATATATGTGAAAAAAAAGTATAGCCAAGATTTTTTATTTTTAATTTTTAGCAAAGTATTTGTTGTATATAAATCTAAAATGATAGAAATAATGCATGTAAACTGATAAATCTGCCAAAAAGCAGACGGTAAATTAAGGGAAGCAATGGCGAGAATTTTTATGCGAAATGTATGAGCAAAACAAGAGAATAACCAAAGAAAAAGATGCTTTTTACGATAACATAAGTAAAGATACGCAAAAATAAATATTGCAATAAGTGAAGGAAATCCTGCAAATAAAGTTGTTGAAAAATCGGATAAAAGTGTGGGCAAGGATTGCACCTCCACAGATAAAAATCAATGAATAAAATATTCGTTCTCTATAGATGATATCCTCCATAAAATAGAAAAATAATACTAAAAGAATACTTAAAAAACAAAATTATACAGAGAATCTAAAGTTTTATTTTGAAAAATCTCGATAATAGCTTTATTTTATAGAAGAAGAAGTTTATTTGCTTTAAATAATTTAGCATTTTAATTAATTGTTATATAAATGTACGTTATTATTGGATGTTTTTTGAATACATTTACAACATAATAGCTTTTTTATAAATTTTTTGTTATTATTGTATAGTGCACTTATAAGAAAGTATTTTAGGGATTTGGCATTTAATTAAAGATGAATGTTTTGATAGGATATAGGAGGAAGCTTTATGAGCGTATCTATAACGATTAAAGAAGCAAGATGTAAAGGTTGCAAGATTTGTGTAACTTTTTGTCCTAAAGCTGTATTAGCTTTAGATACATTAGGCAAAGTGCAAGTGGTAAATGCTGAGGCATGCATTGCTTGTGGTTTGTGTGAATTACGTTGTCCAGATTATGCGATTTATATAGATAAGAAGGTGAATGCAAATGAATAAAGCTAGATTAATGCAGGGGAATGAGGCTTGTGCAGAAGGAGCATTAGCCGCAGGAGTTCGGTTTTTCGGTGGATATCCAATTACACCTTCTACGGAGATTGCTGAAACAATGGCAGATTTGTTACCCAAATACGGTGGTAAGTTTATTCAAATGGAGGATGAAATTGGTGGAGCAGCTGTAATATTAGGAGCTTCACTGGCAGGAAAAAAGGTAATGACAGCTACGTCAGGCCCGGGATTCTCATTAAAACAGGAATTGATAGGATTTGCCGCAATTGCTGAAATTCCGATGGTTATTGCCAATGTGCAACGTGTAGGTCCTTCGACAGGACAGCCAACATCACCATCCCAGGGGGATGTTATGCAAGCTCGTTGGGGTACGCATGGTGATCATCCAATGATCGCACTTTCACCATGGACTGTGAAAGAAACTTTTGATGTTACGATAAAAGCAGTAAATTATGCGGAACGTTTTAGAACACCAGTTATTATCTTATTAGATGAAATTGTTGGGCACTTAAGAGAATGTGTAGAACTTCCAGAAATAAAAGATATTGAGGTTTATCCACGGCGTAAACCAACATGCACACGTGCAGAAGGGTATCAACCATATCGCCCGACAGAGGACTTGGTGCCAAATGTTGCAGATTTTGGTCAAGGGTATCGTATTCATGTGACGGGACTTATTCATGATGAAACGGGGTTCCCTTCTGGAAGTCCGAAAGTAACAGAAGAGTCTATTCATCGTTTGCATGAAAAGATTATGCGTGTACAAGATGAAATTACGCATTATGATGAATTTTTTATGGAAGATGCTGAGTATGCTGTCGTTGCTTATGGCGGTACAGCTCGTACAGCCTATGCCGCGGTTGAAACTGCGCGCAAAAAGGGAATTAAAGTAGGTATGGTTCGGTTAATGACGATTTGGCCATTCGCCGATAAAGTAATTAAAGAAGTTGCTACAAAAGTAAAAGCGATTTTGGTACCTGAACTTAACTATGGGCAATTAGTTCATGAAGTAGAACGGGCAGCAAATGGGATGGCTAAAGTGAAGCTATTAGCAAAATATAATACGGAAATCTTTACGCCAGATGAAGTTACTTCAGCAATTGAAAAATTAGCTCAGGAGGTGCTGAAATGAGAAGTTACGATAAATATTTTCGCCAAAACAGATTGCCTCATTTATGGTGCCCTGGCTGTGGTAATGGGATTGTAATGAAGGCAATTGTGCAAGCAATAGAAAAGAAAAATTTAGATCAAGATAAAACGATTATTGTATCGGGGATTGGATGTTCTTCAAGAGCGTCAGGGTATATGAACTTTGATACTTTGCATACAGCACATGGAAGAGCAATTCCATTTGCAACGGGAATTAAATTAGCGAATCCCGAATTAAATGTTATTGTCATCACAGGTGACGGAGATTGTACGGCAATTGGCGGAAATCATTTTATTCATGGCTGTCGTAGAAACGTGGATTTAACGGTGATTTTGTTCAATAATAATATTTATGGGATGACCGGTGGGCAGGCATCTCCGCTTACTCCACTTACGAAGAAAGCAACTACAGCGCCATATGGTTCAATTGATCGTCCTTTTGATCCATGTGACTTAGCGAGAGCGGCGGGGGCTACGTATGTTGCGCGCAGTACGGCATTCCATGTAAAGCATCTAGCTGATATGATTGCACAAGGAATGGATAATGACGGCTTCTCCTTTATTGAAGCAATTACGCAATGTCCTATTTCCTATGGTAGAAAAAATAAATTAGGTGATGCACCGGCGATGTTAAAATGGATGAGTGAACACGCTGTGATGCAAGCTGCTTTTGATAAATTACCAGAAGAAAAACGTGAAGATAAATTCCCTATCGGAATTTTGCATAAAGCTTCGACAACAGAATACACAACAGCTTATCAAAAAGTCATTGACTTAGCTGGAGGTGCAAAATGATGAAACAGATTAGATTATCAGGCTCGGGTGGGCAGGGTGTTATAACAGCGGCGATTATTTTTGCTGAAGGTGCAGTCGTAGAAGGTAAGCAAGCGGTGCAATCGCAGTCTTATGGGCCGGAAGCCCGTGGTGGTGCATCGAAAGCAGAGGTTATTATTTCTGACAGTTTTATTTATCATCCGAAAGTAACGCATCCGGACATTGTATTGGCAATGACGCAAAAAGCTGCCGATAAATACTATCATGATTTGTCGCAAGAGGGATTGCTTGTCGTTGACGAAGAACTTGTTCCGCATGTGCCGAATCATCCAAATGTAATAAAAGTGCCGATTACCAGACTTGCTGTAGAAGGGCTAGGAAAATCGTTATTTGCCAACGTTGTTGCACTTGGATTATTAGTAAAACTATCGAATTTAGTTCAACTGGAAACCATAAAAGAAGTGGTGGCTAGGCGTGTGCCGCCAGCAACGATTGAAAAAAATATGGAAGCGTTAATGATTGGTTATCATGCAATTGATTAAATAAATTAAAAATCTTCTTATTTGTGTTACAATAGACAAATAAGAAGATTTTTTTTAAGGAAATGATACAATGACAGAAATATTTAAAAATGATTGGGCAAAGCTTTTAAATACAGAATTGGAAAAACCGTATTATAAAAGTTTGAGATCTTTTCTAATTGATGAATATCGTCAGCGACGAATTTTCCCGAGCATGTATGATATTTTTAATGCGCTTCACTATACTCCATATAAAGAGACGAAAGTTGTCATCTTAGGGCAAGATCCTTATCACGGCGCGGGACAGGCACATGGGCTGAGTTTTTCTGTGCGTCCGGGAGTTAAACCGCCACCATCTTTAATTAATATATTCAAAGAGCTTAAGAGCGATTTGAGTTGCAAAATTCCAAATCACGGTTGTTTGACTTCGTGGGCTAAACAGGGTGTATTATTATTAAACACGGTATTAACTGTTCGTGAACGGCAGGCAAATTCACACCAAGGTGTTGGCTGGGAGTTTTTCACCGATCGGATAATTGAACTCTTAAATGAGAATTCTAAGCCGCTGGTTTTTATTTTGTGGGGTAGTCCTGCCCAACGAAAAGCAACTATGATTACAAATTCAAAACATTTAATTTTAAAATCGCCGCATCCAAGCCCTCTTTCTGCTCATCGCGGATTTTTTGGCAGTAAACCATTTTCACAGGCAAATGCATATCTTATTAAAAATGGCAGAACACCGATTGATTGGCAGCTTCCTGAAAGGCCTCAATCGGATACTTGAAAGGGGCTGAAAAGGTGCATTTTTTTGATATTCATCCTATGAATTTAATGAAGTCTTTATCTATGGCACTTGAGCTAACGGTAAATGGAATGTCAACGCATCATTGGCGGACGGCGCTTATTGCAGATTGTATTGCAAAAGAATTGAAACTGGAGGAGATAGAGCGGCAGGAGGTTGTCTATGCTGCTTTGATTCATGATATTGGTGCAGTATCCAATTGGGAAGAACGAAAATTACTAAGAACGATGGATGATTCTAAGCGGATTTATTTGCATGCTGAAGAAGGATATGAACTACTTTTGTTATCAAAGCGGTTTGAGAAATTAGCGAAGCCCATTAGATATCATCATGATAATTGGTGCGGGGGCAATCCATCTGGATTAGCAGGAGATAAAATTCCATTAGCTTCGCGAATTATCCATTTAGCGGATAGAATAGAAGTTTCTATTTATCCGGGTACATATATTTTCGATCAGAAAAACAAAATTTTAGATTATGTAGATGAGAAATCAGGTACTGCATTTGATCCAAATTTGGTAGATGCTTTTAATCAATGTGCGAAATCAGAAGCCTTTTGGCTAGATCTAATAAATCCAAATTATAAAGAAGTATTTTTTAGCAGTCTGGATGTCTATGGTTCAATCTCTTATACATTAGGAGATGTAACAGAAATTGCGGATATTTTTTCGATTATTATTGATAAAACGAGTCGCTATACAGCAAAACATTCTCGTGGAGTTGCAGAAGTAGCAGCGTATTTAGCAAAAAAAGCAGGTTTTAGTCCATCTGAGGTAAAAGAGATGAGAATTGCAGGCCTTTTGCATGACTTGGGAAAACTAGCGATACCAAATGAGATTTTAGAAAAGCCAGAGAAGTTGACGGAGGAAGAGTATTTACTGATTAAACAGCATACTTATTATACTTATCGTATTTTGCAAGGAATTGATAATTTTGAAAAAATTGCTCAATGGGCAGCTTACCATCATGAAACTTTGGATGGCACAGGATATCCATTTCGTATATCAGAAGATTCTCTATCTTTAGGATCAAAAATATTAGCTGTAGCAGATGTTTTTACGGCGCTGACAGAAGATCGTCCCTATAGAGAAAGCCTATCTGAAGAAAAAGTAAAGGATATCATGGGGAAAATGGCAAAGTATCGCAGATTGGATAAGCAGATTATAGATCTTTTATTTGAGCATTATCAAGATGCGCGAGCGTTTATTTAGAGTTTACATAAATAAGATGATTGTTACCCCAGAGGGGGGATTTCGGCTAAATCATCGGATAAAATTTTATAGATTTCACATAATATATTGATGGTTTTTATTTGTTGAATGGACAAAATTGTGGAAAAAGGTTATAGTGTAGTCAAGATAAGCTGTTTATCTATAATATTTTATAGGAGGGATTGTATTGTCAAAGTCAGATGACGCATTGAGCAAGTTAGGCACATGGATTATCGCGGCGACGGTTCTTGGTGCTGTAGTTGGTTTGCTAATGGGGGAATCGGCAAAAATATTTGCCCCTATCGGTGATTTATTTATGCAATTGATAAAAATGGTTGTAGTGCCAATGGTTTTTTTCTCGCTAGTTGGCGGTGGCGCTTCTCTAGGAAATTCCAAATCGGCAGGGAAAATTGGTATTGTTACATTTATTTATTATGCAGTGACAACAATAGCTTCAGTCGTAATTGGTCTTTTGTTCGGCGAACTTTTCAAACCTGGTGCAGGCATGAGCTTAGAAACATTTAATGCAATCGCATCAAATGAATTTGCCGATAAAGGAGCATTACCTGGTTTTTGGGATACAGTGATTGGATTTGTTCCATCTAACCCATTTGCCGCACTTGTTGAAGGAAATATTTTACAAATTATAGTATTTGCATTATTTATTGGTTTTTCAATTGCGAAATTTTCTGGAGAAAAGAGAGAATTTTTACTTAATGTTTTCAACTATATGACTGAGGTATTAATTAACATCATGACAGTAATTATGTATGTTGCGCCAATTGGTGTATTTGCTTTAATGGCAGATGCTGTAGGTACGTTTGGTTATGACGTTTTAGTAAAGATTACATATTTAGTTGGTATTTATATTTTGGTGCTTGCACTTGTGAACTTTGTTATGATTGGTGGATCTGTAGCGTTGTTTGCAAAAAATGTTACATTTGCACAATTTTTTAAAAGCATGTATAAGGTACAATTATTTGCGTTTTCGACGGCATCTTCTATGGCCACTTTACCGTTAAATATGGCAACTGTACAAAATGAATTAAAAGTGTCGAAAGAAACCACTTCTTTTGCGCTTCCGTTAGGTGCTACGATTAATATGAATGGGAATGCAGCATATTATGCATTAGCCGCGTGTTTCTTTGCCCAGATGTTTGGGATGGAGCTTACAACAGCGCAATATATTGCAATTATTGTTACTTCAACATTAGGTGCTGTAGGGCAAGCGGGTGTTCCTGGACCTACGCTTCTTGTTGTTGCAGTATTGATGGCGGCAAACATTCCAATTGTGGCATTGCCAATTCTATTTGGTGTAGATAGAATTTTTGATATGCTTAGAACGGCAGTTAACATTACTGGTGATGCAGCTTGCGCAACAATTGTAGATGGACTTAGAGACGACGAATAAGAATAAAACAAAAAACTCCTTCGCTGGCGGCGGAGGAGTTTTTTGTTTTATTAAAGGGGATTTGTAAGTTAAAGTGCGAATATAATCAATAGAGAGTACGGTGATAAAATCCCCACTTCTACCATATAAATGGGAAAATTTAACGAGATACTTCTCCTATATTAAAGAGAATACGGAAGGGAGCGATTGCGTATGATGGAAAAATCAAATGGGTGTTGTAATGATAAAAGCGGTTATGTAGAAAGTCAATTTTATTATGGTGAGAACACTCTAATTCCTGTTGCATCTACTTATAATAAATATCCCGTTACGCCTGAGCAACAGCAGCTATACATTTTGCAAAAGATGGTGGACCATGAAGTGCATTATAATGTATCAAAAGTATTTTTCATTAAGGGGGAGCTTGATAAAGCGAAGTTAGCGGCTGCATTTGACCAATTGGTTGAACGTCATACGATTTTGCGAACGTATTTTGTTGCTGTTGATGGGCGGGGCTACCAAAAAGTTGCGCGGAAAGTGCATTATAAAAAACTTTTTAAAACTATTGCGAATAAAGTGGATATTCCCTATGTTATTTATGATTGGTTAAAGCCATTTCAAACGGATAAACCGGGATTGTTTTCCTTTGGTTTAATTGAGGTATCGAAAACTGAAAATTATGTATTTTTAGCAGGGCATTACAGCATTTTAGATAGCCGTTCGCTAATGATACTTTTTGACGAGCTGATGAAGCTATATTGTGATAAATCACTGGATAAACCAGTGATAACCTATCATGATTTTGCAGTATGGCAAGAATGTCGGTTTTATGGAAGAGATTATGAAAAGCGCAGACGGTTTTGGCATGAAATGCTGAAAGGGGATTTGCCATTATTGAATTTGCCAACGGATTATATGCGCCCTGCAATCATGGACCGTAGCGGCTCAGAGGCGAGTCTTGATTTAAGTATGGAATTGAGTGAAAAAATTAGAGGTTTTGTATGTGAAACGAAAACTTCGCTTTGTGCATTGTTTTTTAGCGCATATGCCGGACTTTTATCGCAACTGAGCCAGCAGGAGGATATTATTATTGGAATTCCTTTTGCAGGTAGAATGTATAAAGATGTGATAAATATTCCTGGAATGTTTGCAAATATGCATGGAATTCGTACGAATCCTGATAAAAAAATAACGTTTATTGATTTTTTGGAAAAAAACTACTTGCTTTTAGAAGAAGCGAAATTAAATCAGTCGTATCCTATTACCACGTTATTAGAGGAACTTAAGGTTAAACAACGAGCTGATCGAAATCCGCTTTGTGATGTAAGCTTCGAATTTTTGCCAGATAGTGGTGCAAAAATGCATGGGACTTTGGAGACGATACCATTTTTAATCCCAGTGAGGACGAGTTGGTTCGATTTATCTTTTACGGTACAGGATTTGGGAAGTCATTTAACGATTGGATTTATTTATTACAATAAGCTATTTAAGCAAAGTACGATAAAAAATTGGCTAAAAGCATTTGAACGTTATATTTCTGTAATTATTGATGAGTCAAGTCAAGAGCTAGCAGATCTGGGAAGGAAGGTAGAATTTGAAAATAAAGTAGATAAAGGACAAGTAGATTTAAATGAAAACTCATATAGTAAAGATGCTGCGACTTGGCTGACAATGGTTAAGGAAAGAGCGCACTTACAAAGGATAAAATTAAGATTAACGAAAAGTCCAAAACTAGATAGTATTAAAAAGACAGCGCAAGCAAAAAAAAATGATTGTTCGGTACCAAAAGAACTTTCCCAAAATGAAGAAAATGACTATAAGGCAGTACTACTTATTGGTGCTGATGAATATGTTGGCGTACATATATTTTATGAACTGTTTTGTCAGGGTAAATGTGAGTTATATCTTCTTGTAGGAGCAGAAAAAGAGGAGATGGCTAGGGCGAAGATAAAGGGAATTTTAGATTACTATTTAGGTGAAAGTTTGGCAACACTTTGTTTGGAATCGCCTCGAGTTCACATAATTGTGGGTGATATATGTAAAGCTAACCTTGGGGTATCGCGGGCAGATGCACAGCTTCTCGTGCAGAATATTGATATGGTTTTAAATTCTGTGCAGGCGATACCACTAGATAACGACAAGGATTTGTATGTAGAAAATGTCCAGGCAGTATTAAATCTCATTGAGTTTGCAAAAAAAATAGAAAATCTAGTTGATGTTGTTTATCTATCCACTTTGTCTATCGCATCTGGCGATGTTAAGGATAAATTGTTGGTACATTTTAATGAGTCTGACAGTGATATTGGACAAAAGATGAGATTTTACTATGCTGAAACAAAATTGCAGGCGGAAAAAGAACTTGAAAAGGCAAGAGCAGAAGGACTTTCTGTGACGATCTATCGAATTGGTGATTTGTTATTACCTGCGCCGAAAGGAAAATTGCCGCGAAATTTAGCGGAGACATCTTTTTTTAATTTGTTTTCAGCCTATGTAAATATAGGGATTGTTCCTAGAGATTTTGTAAATCCTAAGGTTAGTCGTGTAGATGATGTTGCACGAGCAATCGTAGCAATACAGAATAGAAAAGGCAAGAAAGAGTATACTTTTCATGTTCATAGTGATCAGGTGATCAACTTAGGGCATGTATTGAATTCTGCACCAATTCATATGGAACTACAAGAAGTGAGTAATATTGAATTTGTAAATTTATTATATAAAAACTTTGGTAGGCTAGGGTTTAAAGAGTATATTGAAAACATCATTGCAAGATCGGATTGGATTTCGGAGAAGGAAGTGACGCAATATCGTATTGACTCTGAAAAGACGATGAAATATTTGGAACAATTGAATTTTAAATGGCATGAAGTTGATCTAGATGTGTTTGATGCTTTAGTTGAAGTTGCCTTAACAAAGAGAATCCAATTTTTAAGTAAGCTGCCAGTCGTACAAGATTTCAACTCGGCAGAATTATTTAGTCTGGCGAAAAAAGGAAAGCAGGTATTATATGCACCGGCAGAGGTCATTGCCTGGGAAGGTGATTTTAACGATAAATTTATCATTATTTGGGATGGCTTTGTTGATAGTAGTAAGAGGAATGTGATTGGTTGGGAAAATTCTATAGGAATCTATAAAAATGGAGATTTTTTTGGCAGTGCGAGCTTAGCGGATGGAGTAACGATTTCACAGACTACGCTTGAGGCAATGAATCAAGATGTGTTAATATTAGAATTTAAGGCGGAAGCAATTCGTGATTTTATGAAAGCGAAGCCGGAATTCGCATTGCGATTGATCCAGAAACTGCATGAACAATTGGATCGATTGAAATGGCTTTGGATAAATGGAAACTGATAAAAGTAAAGGTGATAGTATGGATAGATTTTCGCGTACGGAGCGATTACTCGGCAAAGAATCGTTGAAAAAGTTAAATGATAGTAAGGTGGCTGTATTTGGAATTGGCGGTGTTGGGAGCTTCGTCGTTGAAGGATTGGTGCGCAGTGGCGTAGGTAAACTGGTATTGGTTGATAAAGATACGATTGCAAAATCAAATCTTAACCGACAATTGCATGCAACAACGGAGACAATTGGTAGAGCAAAAGTTGAAGTGATGAAAGAACGTATTTTAGCGATTAATGAAAACGCTGAGGTCACGGCGATAGAAAAGTTTTATTTGCCTGAGGTGGCAGAAGATTTTTTTCAAGAAAATTATGATTATGTGGTTGATGCAATTGATACAGTAGCAGGGAAAATTGATTTAGTTGTGCAATGCAAGTCAAGAAACATTCCGATTATTAGCAGTATGGGAGCGGGAAATAAGCTTGATCCAACGAAATTTGAGGTAACAGATATTTACAAGACAAATATTTGTCCATTAGCAAAGGTCATGCGCAAAGAATTGCGTAAGCGGGAAATTCCGTCATTAAAAGTCGTTTACTCACAGGAGCCTGCAATTACGCCATTTGAAACCGAGGAATTTGATCTATATAGAAGACAGATTCCAGGGAGTGTAGCGTTTGTTCCTTCTGTTGCGGGATTGATTATTGCTGGGGAAGTAGTAAAAGATTTGGTAAGATAGTGCCAAAAATAAAGGTTTACGAGTTTACGCAAGATATGTTATAATAATTGTCATGGAATTGAAGTGATTTTATTGAATGCCGACACGCGTTTTGGCAGAAATGCCTTAACGCGTCTTTTTGTGCGTATGGGAAGGACTGTTTTCGAGGGAAAAATTAATTATGGAGTTGATGCTAAATGTATAAAAAAGTATCGAAGATTGAGATAATATCGTTCGGATTGATGTTATTTTCAATTTTCTTCGGTGCAGGCAATTTAATATTTCCTCCAGCTTTAGGACAAGCTGCGGGATCTAATATGTTTTCAGCAATGTCTGGATTCTTAATTACTGGTGTAGGATTGCCTTTGCTTGGGGTTCTGGCAATTGGATTAGCAGGTGGTAATTATACACAGATGATAGAAAATAGAGTGCATAGATATTTTATGCTTGCTATGTTAGTTATCCTAAACTTGACGATTGGGCCTTTATTTGCGATTCCGCGGACGGGTGCGGTATCGTTTGAAGTTGGATTTAGACCATTCCTTAGCCCGGAATATGATGCGATAGGTCAGTTTGTTTATACGTTTATTTTCTTTGGGCTTACGTATTTTCTTGCATTAAATCCATCAAAGTTAGTCGATTGGGTAGGGAAATTATTAACGCCGATCTTATTGTTTTTTATTGCGTTGCTTGTATTACAAGGAATTGTTGCACCATTAGGTCCATTGGAATCACCTATGGAGGCATATTACCATGCGCCGTTTTTGCAAGGTGTTCAATCAGGGTATTTGACAATGGATTTGTTGGCCTTTATAGCAATTGGTTCTATTGTAGTAAATTCAATGCGCGATAAAGGCATTCATAAACCCGCGGATATTACGAAATACTGTACAATTGCAGGTTTAATTTCTGCGACTTTGATGGGGCTGGTGTATGTTTCACTGGCGTATTTAGGCGCAACTAGCGTAGAAATATTAGGGCAGTCGGAAAATGGCGGTATTATTTTAGCAAGTGTTGCAAACCTTTATTTTGGACATATGGGAAATGTTATTTTAGCAATTATTATTAGTTTTGCTTGCTTAACGACAAGTTGTGGTTTATCTGCTTCTTGTGCCACTTTCTTTAGTGGTTTATTTTATAAGAAAATTACGTATAAACAATGCTTAACTGCGTTTGTATTATTCAGCATGGCTGCTTCTAATATTGGTTTAACAAGTTTAATTAATTTATCGGTACCATTTTTAGTCGGCATCTATCCAATGGTTATCGTTCTGGTCTTGTTATCTATGTCCGAAAACTTATTCGGAAAGAGAAGGGAAGTTTACTGGGGAAGTTTAGGCTTGACTTTTATCTTTAGTATATTCGATGGAATGCAGGCTGCAAATATTCACTTTGATTTTATCCATCGCCTTTGCACAGAGTTTTTACCGTTATATATATTTAATTTTGGTTGGGTAGTGCCATCTATTGTTGGGGCGGTATTAGGTTATATCATTTCATTCTTTCGAAAATAATAAAATGCAAAAGACGGAGTGAGCGTACATTATGTACGTTTTCACTCCGTCTTTTTGTATTAAGTAAAAGTAAATTATAATAATTCTTTTCTTAGCTCTTCTCCTGATTTTGGGGATAACCATGCAAATGGGATATCAAATACAGTACTTGCTCCACTACCACCATGTTGTTTTAGTCGATAAGCTGCACGTGCGTAAGCAACTAATACACTTGAGGTAAATTCAGGATTGCTGTCGAGTTTTAAGGCAAATTCAATCACATGATTTGTGCCTGGACTAGTTTGACCATTTCTAAATACGAATCCCCCATGAGGAATACCTGTGTGTTTTTCATTAAATTCAGTTTCAGAAATGAAATGAACTATAGTTTCATAGCCAACGAAGTAATTTGGCATTGTTTTAATCGCTGCTTCAATCGCAGTTAAATCAGCACCATCTTCAGCAACGACATAGCAATCACGCAAATGTACTTCATTGCCTTTGATCGCAGGACATTCACCACTTCGAATAGCATTGACTACTTCTTCTTTTGGGATCGTATATTGTTTCGCATTTTTTACGCCGACGATACGGCGAATTGCGTCAGAATGACCTTGGCTTACGCCTTTTCCCCAGAAGGTATAATCTTGTCCATTTGGTAAAACAGCACTAGCTAATAAACGATTTAAGGAGAATAGGCCAGGGTCCCAACCTACAGAAATAATGGATACGGTATTTGCTTTTTTCGAAGTTTTATCCATACTTGCAAAATATGTAGGGATTTTTGCATGAGTATCAAAACTATCGATTGTATTAAAATATTGTGCAACAAGAGGCCCTTGTACTTCAAGATCGGTTGCAGAACCGCCGCATAATACCATAACATCAATTTTACCTTGGTATTCGGTAATTTTATCTAAGCTGACAGCAGGTACACCGCTTTGTGTTCCAGCTAATTCTCTACGGGAAAATACAGCTACTAATTCAATATCATCGCATTGCGCTGCGGCTAATTCGACACCTTTGCCTAAATTGCCGTAACCAACGATGCCAATTTTTATCGTTTTTTTCATAGGATACCTCCAAAGTATTCAGTCTAATTATAATGATATTTGCCGATAAAAATCGAGCGAATTTCATCATGGAATAATTATAACAAAAAAATAGATAAATTCATGCATAATCGACAAAAAATGTGTAAAAGTTTTTGTTGAATTTATAAAGTATAGAAACTAAGATGCTAGAATTAATTTTATAGTAAAAATACTGTAGGAATAAAACTCGTAAATGGACAAATAAAAATCTAAAAGAATTTTCAATAATTATTTGCTAAATTAATTTCAATAAAATAAAAAGGCTTACGAAAACCTCGCAAGCCTTGATTTATCTATGGAGCTGATAATAGGATTCGAACCTACGACCTGCTCATTACGAAAAAATAGACATATATGTATTGAAAGTGCTTAAAGTCCCTGAAAATACTAGGATTGTGGTGGATTTAATAATTGGGTTATTGCCAGTTTTTATGCTTAAATTTAGAGGTTTTTATACAAATAGCCACGCGATAGACCACTTATTTACCCCATGAATTTGCCTTGGTTGCAATAGCTTTGTCCTGTTCTTCAATAGTAGCATAATATAAATTACTCGTTGTCCTCATATCGGAATGACCTAATCTTCTTGAAACGTCAATTATATTCGCTCCATCACGTATTGAGAGTGTTGCATGTGTATGTCGTATATCGTGAATATGATATTTCCCTTTTAAATCTACATCTGCAAGTAAAGTCCTCCATGACCTCGAAACGTTAGATGGGGAAAAGTGAGTGTTATTTTTTGTATGGAAAAGTAAAGGGCAAGTTGTTTTTATTTCTAGTAATGAATCAATTAATTCTTTTGATACTGCTATTTTACGATTAGATGTAGCGGTTTTTGGTGTCGGTTCGACAATTAAACCACCTTTATTTTCTGCCACAGTCTTATTAAACATAATAGTATTATTAATCATATCTACATCCGCCCATTCTAAGGCTAGAATTTCACCAATACGTCCCCCAGTTTGAAGTGCAACATTAATAATAAATTTCAATATCTTTAAAGAGCCATGGCGATAAGAAGGGTTTTTATGGTATTCTTCGGCTTTGTTAAATATATATCTTAAATGTTCTTCGGGGATATATATGTCCCTTTTTTGTTTTGCGTTTTTAATTCTAATACTATTTTCTACAGGATTAATAACAATAAGATTTTCTCTTTTTGCAAACTCAAAAATGGCATGGAGTACAGATTTAATCTTAGTAATTGATGAAGGCGACAAATGACTTTTGACTTTTTTGTCTAAAAAATTATTGATTAGAATAGTGTTAATCTTCTGAACTCTATAGTGACCAAATTCATCTAGAAAATGATTTTTAATGATAGAGATATAATCTGCTCTAGTGCCTGCCTTTAGTTGTGAATTTAGATTAAGATAACGATTAATATAATCCTCAAATTTAATTTCGCTTGTAGGAATCAATAAATTGTCTTGTTTTGCGACTTGATAACGGTTGAGCATTTCTTGTACTTCTTTTTTAGTCGAGCCTGTAAAGGTTTTTCTAATACGCTTTCCATCTGCTCCACGACCTATAATAATTTCTAGTTTAAATTTACCGCTGGGGAGTTCTTGTATACTTCCAGTCCCCTTTGGTCTACGTTTTTTTGCTATTGTAGTGTTGTCTGTCATGAAACCGCCCCTATATGTAAAGTTGGTCTTATGATAATACAAAATAAAATAATTGACAATATGCCTAGGTGAAAAAATTTGTAAAAATTGTGTGAGGTTCATATCACTTTTTCGATTTTTCTGTGTTTCCCCGTAGGGGGGATTAAATTGGGGATTTAGATATTTAAAGTTATTTATGGATGAATTTGTTTCGGTTACTTTTCATTGTAAAGGCTTACATGTGTTGATTATCTACATGTTTTATGTAGTGTCTAAACTTTAAAGTATTGACACCGAAAGAAGATGGCAGTAAAATAAGCCTATTGAGAGAGGTCAAAACTTAGTGTCAAAACGGTGGAGGTTTTATTATGATTTATGGATATGCAAGAGTAAGTACAAGAGGACAGCAAATTAATGGAAATTCGTTAGAGGAACAACGACAAAAACTATTAGAAATAGGATGCAACGAGATAATAGAAGAACAATTTACAGGGGCAACTACTAATCGCCCGCTGTTTGATGATATTCTTAATAAGCTAATGAGTGGTGATACTTTAGCGGTAACGAAGTTAGACCGTTTCGCTCGTAATGTAGAAGAAGGAATAAACACAATAAAAATGCTGTTTGAACGTGGTGTCAAAGTTCATGTTTTAAATATTGGGCTACTAGAAGATTCGCCAATGGGAAAGTTTTTTCTTACGACTTTATTAGCAGTTGCAGACTTAGAGCGTTCTATGATTGTCGAGAGAGTTCAAGCGGGGAAGGAAATAGCTCGAACTAAAGCGGGCTTTAGGGAAGGCAGACCGCCTATAGATAGTATAAAATTGAATCATGCTGTCGAGTTGATAAAAGCAGGAAATACCTATAAAGAGGTTGTTGCAATTACTGGTATAAGTAAATCAACAATAATAAGAGCGATGAGAAAAGATAGATTATTACATGGAATATAATTACAGTTTGTTAGCGTATCTGTGAGTATTTTAACTTTATCTTTCCAACCATCACTATTATTAATAGTTACAACTTCACGTATTCCTTGTAGCTCCTGTGATTGTTGCTGTTGTTTACCTTCAATTTCTTTTAGTTTTCTTTCTTGCTCAACGAGAATTTGAGCGGATTGTAATAACATTTCAACTTGGCTTTTTGGTTTGTTTACTTGTTGTTCCATTTCATAAAACTTGTTTATGTATTCTGCTGTGAACAATACACCTTTTTCACCAGTCATTTTGTTGGCTACCATATCACAGCCTTTTTTCGTGATTAGGTAACATGGGTACGTTTTATTGTTTCCTTCTGTTTTATATGAACTTGAGATAAAGAAACCCTGAGCGCTCAACTTTGAGCTTTCTAAAATTTTGATATAACCATCAATATCTCTCAATAAATTCTTATGTTCCTTGTTCTGTCTATTTGTGTAGGATGATTCAATGAAAAATCGGACTGGGGAAAATCTCCCTGTCCTAAATATTCGGTATACTGACGTATACTTTTCATTAGGTCGTTATGTGGTTTTCCAACCATTTCAGCAACTTGTCTACTGTCTACTACTAATTGGTCACCATATTTAACTACTTGTAAATCTGTTGTCATATTCAATCTACTCCTTATAAGCATAAAATACGTTTCAATTCTTTTTGCAGTTCTTCGTTGTAAGATAATTCCTTTTCTATGATATACCTTGCAATACTCATACGTTCGCGTAATTCTGCCATACGTTCTACTAAAGACTCATAACGCTCTAGTGGAATAGTAATCGTATATTCCTTTCTGAAAATTTCCGCTATTTATCTACTACTAACACGCAATAGAGGGGGCGTGAGGGAGGTTGGACGAAACCTTATAGAAATGAAATATATAAGCAGAATGTAAATTCAGTAAGTGTGTTGTATCTGTGGGTATGCTATGCTTTGTTGTAGCTAGCACAAGACATAAACAAGACATAAATAGAATAGTGATTATATGATAATTAAAAGGGGGGAAGGGAGGAAGTTAGATTTCAGCATTGAATTTTAATTTAGTATAAGAATTAATTTTACTAGGAGACGGTGAAATGTACCTTACTTTACGTATTGTTTATATAATAAGCGTTACTTTGTCTATGCTATTTTTAGGTTTTATTTTATATACTCTTTCTTCGGTATTTTCATTTTTACATGGGCGTAATGGGATAACATTATTTATTTACCTGCTTATTTTCTTATTGTCAAATTTAATAGGCAGAATAATAACACCCTATATTTATTCTAAATTATTTAAAACTAAAGGGAATAATCAGGCTCTTGAAATAATTTTTTGTATAGGTATTATTGTTCTCTTTATATCCATAGTTGGCTGTATTCTATAAATAATATATAGAAGAATATAACAATTAAAGTAGTTTTAGAGTCGTAGAGAGAAATTTTTTTGCTTATACAAATTATTATAATGGACTTGTCAGAACAGGTTAAATTTAATATCTACTTTAAGCCTTTTAGTGTCCTTCCTAAGAGGTTTTTTCTTTCATTGAATGGAATTGTATAGGTAAATAATTTTAATTTTAAAAATTCCTATAGTACAGGAGGTATAGATTTATGACTGAAATAACAACCACAGCAGAAGCAACTAGTAGTAATAGAGGGGGAAAACGTGAGGGAGCGGGACGAAAGCCTACGGGAAGGAACAGACATTCTTTTTATGTTACAGAACAGGAACGAATGGAGTTAGAAAGATGTCGGCAGGCATTGCGTGAAGGTAAAAAGGTATTTACAGAGAACGACATTATTGAACATTACAAGAAGAAGATAAAAACCGCACTAAATGAGCAAAATTGGGCTATTGATGGGGTTAATTATTCGCATTATACATACTATAAATTGCAGGCAATAGGGGAAGTTTTAGGTTATTCATATGCAAAAATAAAGGATGATTTTAAGATACAGGTGGACAAATGGAAAAATTCAAAACGTCAAGAAAAAAGAAAAAATAATATTGACAACAAGAGGAAAATGTGATAAGTGAAATGTTTGAATAGCGACACAGTCAATCAAAAAATATAAAATGCTTATAAATACTTATAGTATATGGGTTGAAAGGGATTTTTATTATTGATTTTTCTTACTGTACCCCATAAAGAGAAGAAAACGTAATTGAAACTCTAAGCTTGTCTATTTTGATAATATTTCTTACTGTGACATGTCTATAGAGGTTACTGTGATATATGTGGAAAGAAGAAAACGCAAATAGAATTGTTTAATACAAATAATTACCAATCAAACATTAACTATTTACAGTAATTAGGGGGGGCTGTAAGTAGGTTTGGGGGGTAGGGGGGAGCTATAAGTTAAACTAAAAGTAAACTTATGGTAATCTATAGATAAGTTAAAGTTAAAATTATTGTTATTGTTATATATAAATAATAATAATAAAACTATAAGTAAACTATAGTATTTTAAGTTAACTATAAGATAAGCTCTAAGTAAAAACCTTAGAACCCTTTAAATAGCTATAAGTAAAGCCTAAAGAAGAATGACAGACAAGAATAAACTTCATTGTGTCGTTATCTTTAGGCTTGATTTTATTTGTCGGTGTTTGTTATAATGTCGGCAGGTGTTACGATAAAACGGTAGGCGGTTTACCTCCCCAACGAAATGGGGTGAGCATTATGCAGACTTTGGAGCTTTATGTGCTTTTGGTACTTGCGACAGGTTACATTATTGCAATAAAAAAGAAATAACCGCCCTCATCCTCAGAAAATGTAGCGGTTAAATCTTCAATTTGCCCTATATTCTTTGTCAGGTGAACCGTCTATCAGTAACACCTTTTTGTATACTTCCATGATAATAAAAATATTATACATTGTCAATGTTTATAAAGGTGCGCATGGTAAATTATAGAAAACGAAAATTGCATAGTCATATTATTATATTTTTTCCTGTATTACAGAAGGTTTTGAAAATGAATATTTTAAGATAGGGAAATGTATGTAAAAGTTAATTTGACTTAATGTAAAGGATTTTAGAGGGGTATACAGGTGGTTTTAGTGGTATGGATACTAACAACCACGACAATAAAATAATTAATACTATATGCGACTGTGGAAATTAAATTCTATAGTCGTTTCATTTTTTGTCTTGATTATTATCAACTAGAGATAGTTGTTTATTACATGCTGTTAGGATTTGTTGTAAATCATGAACAGGTATATTTACATCTGGAAAATTGTTTTTATCGCCTGTGAAAGATTCATCAGGGCAACAAGGGATAATTTCTATTTTCTTATCAAGAATTTTAAGAATTATTTGTAAATCCTTTACTGCTAAAGTGTTTCTGTTAAATTTATTATGTAAGCCATTTTCAGACATTTTTGCTTTTTCAGCTAACTCTTTGAATGTCATATTTTTTTCAATACAGAAAGATTTTATTTTATCTTTTAAATTCAACTATTTTCGCCACCTTTTCAATCGCTTAAACTATGGGGCTTGTCAATAAAAATTATTTCTTTATCTTTGAATAACATTTCTTTACCTAACACATCAAGAATTTGCCTTAGGTCTTTAACCGTTAAACTATCCCTATAAAATTTATTATGCAAACCTCTTTCTGACATATTAGATTTTTCAGCTAACTCTTTAAAAGTCATATTTTTTTCAAGGCAAAATTGTTTTATTTCATCTTTTAAATTCAAGTATTTCGCCACCTTTTCAATCGCTTAAACTATTGCTTAATTATATCATATTTTTAATATATAAAAAATTATCATTGACGATACACAAATAAGTGTATTAAAATCAAGAGTAAATACACCGAAACGTGTATGTGGGGTTGCGCGCTAATATGAATTTAGGAGAGTCCCAAAATGGGCTGTCCAAAGGGATAAGTCTGCCTCGTGAATACACTTAAATGTGTATTTATATCAAAATATAGCGTTGGGGCGGTACTTGGAGAACGCAACCATGCAGTAAGCAGAACCTAAAAACTTGCGAACAGAACAATGATAAAGAGTTCCATAAGGCGGTGACAGCCTGCCCTGATAAGGTAAAAGGTCAGGAGGTTTTCTGATTCGGAGCAATGTGGACAGCTAGGGCAGAAATTAGCAGACGGATGAAGCATTGACGACAGCATTACATAAAGCGATATACAGCTTATATCATGCATTGTCTTTCTCCCTGTGCTATCAGGGAGAAACTCTAGTCACCCATAAGCTCAACCAGCTTATATTTTAGGGAATCCAGAGTCAATACAGTTTTTGTTAATTATTAAAAATTTATAATACAACGACAAAGAAAGAAGGATGAATTACATGAGTGTTCCAACAGCAGAGCAACAGACAACAATTAACTTTTTTAGGAAAGATGCAGAGGTATCAATCTGGACGAGTGATAAAACCCAAATAACGGAATTTGATAAAAAGTATAAACGTATCAAAGAGCATAAGGATGAAAATGGAAACGTCTATGCAGTCGAATATGTCGCTGATAAAAAGTTATTGTTTTTTCGTTCAAAACTACGCAAGAAAGTTGTTTTAACAGATGAACAAAAGAAAGAGCGTGCAGAAAGGCTAAAGAGGGATAATTAAAATCAATTCTAATGTAGATTCTCTCCTGTATTACAGGGGATTTCTAAAATAACTCTACAGGTGTAGGGGATTGTATAGGTAAATGATTTTTATTTTCAAATTTACTAAAAGAAAAGGGGATTTTAAGAACATGAACACACAGACAGAAGCAACAACAATTGAAATGATGGAAAAATTAATTCAAACTAATATACAAATTCAAGAAGAGCTTGAAAGAGTAAAAGCCAACAACGAAGAGTTAAAGCGTCTAGAAGCTGAATGTATGGAAGCGTATAAAAAGCGGTGTAATCTAATTGCTACTGAACAGATACAAGACTTCGCATACGTACTCAAGACTACTGAAAGATGGGAAGCCTTGAATACCAGAATAAGCACCCTACAAAGAGAGATTGCGACTTGTGATGAACCTGACGTATTGAAGGATTTGTTCGACACAGTAATTACCGTACTTTTGAAACGACAAAGTATGTTATTGCTTCAAACGTATTTAGGCGCTCTTTCTAATGGTAGGAATTATCCTGAAACTATGGATTGGATTTTAGAAAATTTATTTGATGAAAAAGAAAAATGTCTGAAAGAAGATGCTGACTGTAACCTTTTTGTTGATGGCAGTATGCTCATAGATTAAAGATAGACCGCTTATAGCCCACTTATTCCTATAGGTGGGTTATTGTTTTAATTACATATATTGGAGGAGATAACAATGGATGAAAAAAGATTTTTAACAGTACAAGAAACAGCGAAATGCTTAAAAATATCTGCTACGCATATGTACGATTTAGTACATTCAAAAGGATTTCCGTCTTTTAAAGTTGGGGGCAGATGGAGGGTGGACAAAAGCAAACTTGATAAATGGATTGATAAACAAATACAGGTAAAGGATAGTGAGTGTATTGTAGTTGGTTACCGCTAAAATTTCAAATAGCCACGCGATAGACCGCTTTAGGGAAAATAAAAAGACTTCCGAAAACCTCGGAAGCCTTGATTTATCTATGGAGCTGATAATAGGATTCGAACCTACGACCTGCTCATTACGAATGAGCTGCTCTACCAACTGAGCTATATCAGCAATTACAATATATATTTTATTCCTGTTCTCATAAAATGTCAACTATAATGGGACATCACTTAAACCAATAGATAAAATTTATATCAATAAATCCATTATATACATACTCATTAAAAGTGAAAACGAGAAGTAGAACGATAATCATTGTATATAGAAGATTTAGGGGGTCGGATAAATATTTTTTCAAGGCAGGCAACTCCTATTATGCTTTAAATGATCTGGGAGAGAAAAGCTAGAAGCTCATTTTATCTCTGGCAAGAAAATAATCAATATTGTCCTGTGAATCAAATACGGAAAAACTGTTTTTCCCGCTGTGCTTAGTGCTATAAAGTGCTTTATCCGCATTATTGAGAAGTTCAACATAGGTCATTCCATCATTTGGATAAAGGGAAATGCCAATGCTGCAAGAGATTGAGAGTGGCTGCATTTCTTTATAGCAAGTATCTCTAAAGATGCGGCTAATGGTAGATGCTTTAGCTTGAATATCTCTCATTGATTGGATACTCCCCATAAAGACAACAAACTCATCTCCACCAATGCGACCTACAATATCTTCCTTACCAAATAAGGATTTCAATTGTGTTGTTACTTGCATTAGAACTTCATCACCAAATAAATGTCCGCAAGTATCATTAATTGCTTTAAAATCATCAATGTCAATAATCATTAATGCATGATTTTGTTTCTGTGAATGTGTGGCGATGTAACGGTCAATTAATTCCTGAGTTGTAGCTTTATTATACAAGTTTGTTAAAGAGTCACTTTGTGATTTTTGCCGTAAATACTCTAATTGTTTTTTTTGTGAATCAATATTAATAATTTTCCCAATCACTCGAATTGGGATATTGTCATCAGAATAAATCGTTTTTCCTTTAATATTACACCAGATGTAATGATTATTTTCGCCTAAAAGCCTAAGTTCGGCAAGCAGAGTCGATTTTCCAGATTGTAAATCGGAACAAAAACTTTTTAAAATTGACTTATCATCTGGATGGATAAGCGGAAGATTGAAAATATTATCAGAAAAGTTCGGAATAATTGGAGTGCAGGGATAAGCATTATTATCTTGTTTTGTATGCACTAGAGTGTCTGTAATGATGTTGTAATCAAAGACTGTATCATTAGTTAGTTCTGTTGCAACGCGATAGCGTTCATTTTCTAATTGCCATTGATTTTCCGCTTTTTTTAGGTTTGTAATATCCATTAATACGCAAGGGAAAATTGCTTCATTGTTAGCATTGTATTTTAGATGCCCAGTAGCTCTAAGCCAAAGATATGAGCCGTCTTTTTTACAGATTTTCATTTCAAAAGTAAGTTGTTTATTCTCTTTAATTTGTTCTTTAATGACGTAACGTTGTTGTTCAATGGTATCTGGAGCAATAAAATAAATAGATTTATTCTTGTAAATAGCCGAAACTTCATCTTGGGAATACCCAATCGTTTTATAGTAGCGATCATTTGCATACAGGATTGTTAAATCATCATCAAATTTAAAAGTTGCAACGCCACCACTAATATTATTTGTGATAGTTTCGATATCCGCTTCAGCTTGTTTTAAACGCTGATTTGATTCCACGTAGCTTGTAATATCTTCCATCAAACAACAAAAAAATTTTTCTTGCAATGAGTAAGAAATGATGCTTTTTATCCATATAATATTAAGTTTTCTATGACGCAACCGAAAGTTGATCTCGATATTTTGATTGGTTGATTTTGCTTCAATAAATGCTGATAGGACTTTAGGTCTATCATTGGTGTGGATTAATTCAGCAAATTGGTTGTTGAATTTAAGAAGAATATCTTCGGGGGTATAAACAGTCAAAGACAGAAGTCCATCCGAGGGTTGTAAAGTTAAAGATAAATCATCACTAATTCTTTGACAGTATAGCCCCATGTCTTTTTGGATATTTGATAATTCATCTTTCGCGGACTCTAATCTCTCTATTTCTTTGCTCTTCCTATATAGGAGAAAAATCAAAGCTACTAAGATGAATGTGGATAAATATTTAAATATCGCAACATTTTCCATAGCCCAACCTCTTTTACTGGTTTTAATAATAAAAAATAAAAGGCATTATCAAAAGATAATGCCTGCAAATGCTAGCGAGAAACATTAAAACATGTTCCTAAATAAATGCAACTCAGCCGTCGTCATACAATAACATGTATATTAGACCCGTAGCTTTGCGTCCTAATCTTTCGAAAAGTTTGCCCGTTTATTTAATTATATTAAACCCTCTTCATTCTGTGTTTATACTCGTAGGACTATTATACTAGGGAAAAACACAAAAAGCAATGGATTTAGTGGTAAAAAACATAAAAACATGGATTTATATGGTTAATTACCATTGAATTATTTTGTTTTTGAGGAAAAAGATGTTTTACCTTCAATATTTTTCTTTTGTCTTATCATCTGGAAATTTATTAAAATAAATATGAACCCAATGATAATAAATGCGATGCCTCGATTCCAGAAACTAATTGTAGAATCAAAGAATTTTGCTGTTACTAGAAAACTAACTAAAAGCATACCCATATTTAATAGAGCAGAATTTGCTTGACGAAATCCTTTTTCCATTAATAAAAGTCCAATTGCCAACAAATAAATACTAGCTAAAGAAACCGAATAAATTTCTTGCATTGTAAATACTGCGAGAAGACAGGCAGTGATAATTATAATAGGTGAGGCTAAAAGAAGTTTTGTTAATAAATTGCTGCTGACTTGGAAGAGTTTATAACTAAATCCTAAAGATAATATGCTGAGGATTAGAATAATAGACCATACTGGATTTGTGAAATTTTGAGGAACGTTTTGCCAACATATTGAAAAAACAAGTGAATAGCAGGAAGTGATGAGCCCAAAAACACCAATGGTTGTTAATGGGCGGCGAGATACGGCTGTCTTTACTTCGAGGTGACTACCGATAACAAAAAGAAAGCAGAAAAACAAAGTTAAACATTGCATCATTAAATCGTTGAAATATTTTTCAAAGGTAAGAATAAATGCAGCTAATGAATTAATTACGATTAACCAAGCTAAAGGGGTTGAGGAAATGATCATATTTTTATCAAAGTGACGATAAATTGGAATAAGCAGTATGATAAATAACCAAACGCTGATCGCTTGGGGTGTACTGAAATTATCAATGAGCCAAATCATGTTGAGAATGCTATATAAAATAGCCGGTGAAACGGTTCTGGTTAGATATGCAAGTGGTAAAATTAAAAACATCCAGATGAGTAGTACTGTATCCAGGTGTAGTGCAATTTCATAATTTTGCCCAACGAGAGAGATTGAAGCGCCAATCATTAAAGATTGGAAGGCGGCTAATGATTCCTTATAGGTATTTGTTAGTTTATTGTAAACGATTCCGAGAAACATTGCGATTTGAGAAATGAATAACAGTCCTACTGCGATTGAAAGTCTAGATGCCCGAGTTAGGTTATCCCAATTATAGGCTAAAACAAGGAGCAACCCAAGCCCGATAAAGATAACGCCAATGAAAGTTACAATACGATTGAACTTATCGTCATTTTCCTCTTGTTCAATATCATAATGTTTAAGGATATTTTGCGCTGTATCTGATGAAATTATTTTTTTATCTATTAATATGGGAACTTGTGATTTTAGCCATTCATAATGCGACTGATTCATGAGTGATTACCTCCAATAGATATAGCTTAACAACTATTTTTTCGCTATTGTTTTTTAGTTTCCTTTAATTTTATGAAGGTAATGATTGTAATAGTAGCAAAAAAGCGTCTGGGTTCATAGTATACAGTAGCTAAGAGCTGCATTATCTTTCAAGGAGGCGTTTTATTATGGGCTTTAATGGCGGGG
>UMED01024572.1_pt1 | contig 43186 bp, 45 predicted proteins | sample 1964661 | NCBI WGS metagenome assembly UMED01 (sample SAMEA4836011, study PRJEB28245) | human gut metagenome | biome: gut microbiome; material: fecal sample | place: Denmark | collected 2008
CTCTGTGAGCAACTCTAGCCATAGCTAAGTACATACCAACTTCGGAACATTCACCTTCGAAGTTTGCTCTTAAATCAGCGGCAATATCTTCGCTAACGCCTTTTGCAACGCCTACAACATGTTCAGCAGCCCAGCTTTTTTCTTCAGACTGTTCTACAAATTTTTCAGCGCCAACGCCGCAAACCGGACATTTTTCAGGAGCTGCATCGCCTTCATGAACATAACCACATACACTACATACAAATTTTTTCATAATAATAATCTCCTTTTCATTTAAATAATTTTACTATGAAATCTGGTAAAACCAGTGTTAAAACAATAATAATAATGATTACTGTTTTAATATAATATACTTAACCAAAAAAGTCAAGTATATTTTTGAAATTGTTTTTTATGATGATGCCAGAATTAAAAGTTCTTTTCATAGTATTAGCAAAAATAAAAAAGTTAATCTTTTCCTTGATTTTTAAAAAAATAAGGTGTAGTATAATAAATATCAATAAGTAGTATTAAAAACTACTTATAAAGATAAATAAAACCATAAAAGAGCATTCAAAAGAAAAAAGTATCATATACTATCTTTATAAAAGCAAAGGAGTGACTGACATGAAACTGAAAATTAAAGACCCCGGAAGTGCAATTACCCATTTTATTGGATGTATTATGGCGATTTTAGCTGCTCTGCCGCTGCTTTGGAAAGCGGCAAGAGAGCCGGATTATATCCATATTATTGCGATGAGTATTTTTATATTGAGTATGATTTTACTATATGCGGCAAGTACGATTTATCATACGGTAAATTCAACAGAAAAGGTAAACCGCAGACTTCGCAAGCTGGACCACATGATGATTTTTATTTTAATCGCAGGGAGTTATACACCGGTTTGTCTGATTGTTTTGAAAGGAAAAACAGGATTGCTGCTGTGTGCCGCTGTGTGGATTACGGCAATTATCGGAATTATTGTAAAAGCATGCTGGATTACATGCCCCAAGTGGTTTTCTTCTGTAATTTATATTGGAATGGGCTGGCTGTGCGTATTTGCTTTTGTTCCGATTGTACATTCCCTCTCGCCGGCAGGGTTTGGATGGCTTTTGGCAGGAGGAATTATTTATACAGTAGGAGGAATTATTTATGCGCTGAAGCTTCCTATTTTTAATTCCCACCATAAAAATTTTGGTTCTCATGAGATTTTTCATCTCTTTGTAATGGGAGGAAGCGTTTGTCATTTTATTGTGATGTATTTCTTTGTAATGCCTATGCCGGCATAAGATGTGTAAAAAGAGAAAAGAATGTGGATAAAGCAGATAAAATAAAATCCTTTTGTGGATGAAATTTTATCTGCTTTTGGTTTGTAGGAGATTGCGTTATATGAAACAAAAAGTTAAATCAGTCCAAAATGTTCCATAGCTTTATAAATGCCGTCTTCTTCAACCGAAGCAGTAACATAAGAGCAAACGTCTTTAATAGGCTGTGAAGCATTTCCCATAGCGATGCTGTTTGGAACAGCTTCTAACATTGCTCTGTCATTTTCACTGTCACCGAAGACATAACAATCTTCTTTAGATTTTCCAAGATGTTCGCAAAGAAAGTCAATTCCGCTTGCTTTTGAGTAGCCTTTTTGAATGATTTCATACATATTATTAGAGCGGTCAATGCACTGGAAGTATTGAGATAAGTAAGATTTTAATTCCTCGTTTTCCGGTGTAGGAGGAAGCATTGCGAGGATTTTATCATAAGTGAGGGTATCACTGTGCAAAATGTCTTCAATATTTTCTCCTTTAATTTGGAAAAGTTTTTCCGCAGCATCAATCCATTTTTCGGCATTTGCAAGAGTATAATCAAAATAAACAGCATGAGATGCTTCGTAAAGTACAGAAACTTTATGTTCACGCAGTTTATATATAAGCTCCTTACAAAATGTATTGGTAAGTTTTTGAGAGAAAAGTTCCTTATCATGAAGAAAAATATTGATGCCGCAGCCGCAGATATAGCCATCAAAATTCAAATCGGTTATTTTTTCAGGGAGACTGGTTCTTGTTCTTCCGGTATTGATAAAGAGAAGATGTCCGTTGTCACGGGCCTTTTTTAAGGCAAGCTTTGTGCTTTCAGGCATAACTCCGGGACCTTCTGTAATCAGTGTACCGTCTATATCAAAAAATAAAAGTTTGGAAGTCATAGAAAAAACGTCCTTTCTGGTAATAGGGTTAAAATTTTGTATTCTATGGGGTATTTTAGGACAGAATGGGAATATTGTAAAGTGTTAATCAAGTCAAAATCGTATCAAAACGTGCCAAAAGATTGATACGATTGACATGATTTGATGAGTAAATGTATAAAAATTCCTTCCTGTACAGATACTATTTCCAGAAATGGAAATTTTAACAGATGGAGGAATTTTTTTATGAAAGCGACAGGAATTGTAAGAAGAATTGATGATTTAGGCCGAGTAGTAATTCCAAAGGAAATCAGAAGAACTTTAAGAATAAGAGAAAGCGACCCAATGGAAATCTTTACGGACAGAGAGGGACAGATTATTTTGAAGAAATATTCTCCTATCGGTGAGCTGAATATGTTTGCGAAAGAATATACAGAAGCGTTGGCACAGGCAGCAGGCTGTATTGCATGTATCGCAGATAAGGATCAGATTATTGCAGCGGCAGGAAACGGATGGAGAGAATATGAGCAGAAAACCATTAGCAGAGAACTGGAAGAACAGATTTCAGATAGAAAAAATATTTGTGCCGCAGAGCAAAAAGAATTTATCAGAATTATCGAGGGAGACAAAATGGAATATGCGTCTCAGGTAGTATGGACAATTACCTGTGCGGGAGATGCAGTTGGTGCAGTGATTATTTTGGAAAAAGAGGGTGGTCGTAAGTTTACGGATACAGAACCAAAATTGGCACAGGCAGCAGCAGGATTTCTGGGGAGACAGATGGAACAATAGTAAAAATAAGATAGATAAAATTCAGCCATAGAGCGGTGCGTTGATGTGAGCGGTTGCTTATGGCTGAATTTTTAATAAATTTTTTCTTATTCAATAGAAGCCTGTCCGACTTTTTTTAAAAGGTCTGATTTTATTTGATAAAGCTCATCAGACAAATCTACATAAACCTCCTGTGGGTTGGCAAAACGTCTTGTTTCATCCCATAAAGTATTTAACTCTTTGCGACAGATTTCCTGAATTTCCATGACGGAAGGTGAGGTATAAACACATTCTCCTTTCAGGAATACCGGTACGAGAAGCTCTCGTAAAGTGTATGAGCCGCCCGGAATTTTTGTCTTTTTCCATGTGGCAATAGGATCAAAAATAATCATATCTTCATCAGGATTAAATACTTCGTGTTCCATACAGATTAAATCAGCACGGATTTTTCCGGTTTGCTTATCATAAATTCTTTGAATAGTTTTATTTCCCGGATTTGTGATTTTTTCAATGTTTTCGGAAAGTTTGATTTTCGGTATAAAATCAGCATCATCTTTATTCTTAATAGCAGCCAATTTGTAAACACCGCCAAAAGCCGGATTATCATTACAGGTAATCAGATTTGTTCCTACTCCCCATGAATTGATTTTTGCGCCCTGAGCTTTTAAGCTTTCAATTAAATATTCGTCAAGGTCGCTGGAAGCGGAAATAATAGCATCTTCAAAACCGGCGTCAGACAACATTTTATAAGCTTGTTTGGACAGGTATGCCAAGTCACCGCTGTCAATGCGAATACCATAGCCTTTTAAATCAATACCGGAGTCTCTCATTTCTTTAAATACACGAATGGCATTAGGGACACCGGAATTTAAAACATCATAAGTATCTACTAATAAAATACAGGCATTTGGATAAAGCTGGGCATAGGTTTTAAATGCTGTGTATTCGTCAGGAAAACTCATAATCCAACTGTGGGCGTGAGTTCCTTTTACAGGAACTTGGAACATCTGTCCTGTAAGTACGTTGGAAGTACCGATGCAGCCGCCGATAACAGCGGCTCTTGCGCCATAGAGTCCTGCATCAGGTCCTTGTGCACGGCGAAGTCCAAATTCCATAATGCCATCGCCTTTTGCTGCGTAAACAACACGGGAAGCTTTTGTGGCAATCAGACTTTGATGGTTCAGCAGATTTAAAATAGCTGTTTCAATTAACTGAGCTTCCATAACAGGTGCAATTACTTTTAAGAGAGGTTCTCTTGGGAAGACAACCGTTCCTTCGGGAACAGCATAAATATCACCTGTGAAATGAAAGCCTCTTAAATATTCCAGAAAGTCTGTATCGAAAATTTTCAGGCTTTTTAAATAATCGATGTCATCCGGGGAGAAATGGAGGTCACGCACATATTCAATAATTTGCTCCAATCCAGCAGCAATGGCATATCCGCCGCCACAGGGATTTTTCCTGTAAAAGGCATCGAAAACAACAATTTGGTCTGTGGGATTTTTGAAATATCCCTGCATCATAGTCAGTTCATATAAATCAGTCAATAATGTCAGATTTAAAGCTCTCATATCATAGCGCTCCTTTGCATTTTGTGCAATCAGCTTGTTTTGCACTTTGTGCAGATATTATACCACGTGCGCAGAAGAATTAAAAGGTTTGTGTTAACTTCATTCCGTGATATTCCTCTAAAGTAAGTCCTGTAAGAGAAAGATATAGGGAAAGTGTTTTGCCTACAAACCGAATATGCCATGGCTCAAATGGATATCCGGTAATATGCTCTTTTCGTTTGGGATAGCGTAGGATAAAGCCATGAATGGGTGCATGTGCTTTTAACCATTTTCCTTCTTTTGTATCAGAGAAGCTTTCTTCTAATTCAAAGTTTAAAGAAGGGCAGGAAACGTCAAGGGCAAGACCGCTTTGGTGTTCGCTGGTTCCCGGAGCTGCCACAGCCGTACTATTTCTTTTTAAGGCATTTTCATATAATTGCTTTTGACTTAGATAAGAACGATATCCGGAAACACCTACGAGAGAAATATGGTCTAAGGAAGCCTGTTCAAATAAAGCCTTTGCTGCTGTAGCAGCGTCAATATCCAGCATTTTGCGTTCCTCATTGGCGGAGGGGGCAAAGGGGATTTTTGCAGTTGTAAGGTGAGTCGGTATATAATCAAATGCTAAAGGGACAGAAGGGTTAATAAGCTGCGTATAGGAAAACATAGAATAAGCACCTGCCTTTTTATAGTAAGTACAAGATATGCGGGTAACGGGAAAAATAGAACTAAAATTTCTATATTTTTCTTAAAATAGAGAAATATAGAAAATAGAATTTCAAAATGCTCTTTAGTATGATAAGACAAAAGAGAAAAAATAAGAAAAATGCCTAAAAAATAAGGCTGAAAAGGGGCTGAAACAGAAAAAATAATTTTGAGCATATTACTACGTTGAAGTGGGAAAAGTCAAAAGGGAGAAGTGTTATTGGACATATTGATGAATGAAACAGAAAGTGCTATCATACGCATTGTAAAAGATAAATATATTTTAATTGAAAAGGAAAAGAGGCAATCGCTATGGAAGCAAATGCAAACGTAGTAAATAAGAAAAAAAGTTTTAAGGAAAAATTTCATGATTATATGATGGGAATGTCAAAAATTGTACCATTTGGATTGAATGATAAGGAAGACAAGTATTATCACAGCATTTTTAATTATGATAAATAAGAGATAAAACAAGGGAAGATAGGGCTGAAAAGTCGCTGTCTTCTTTTTTAGTTTATTGGATAAAAGAGACAGAAGATTAGTAAAGAATATTATTTATTCGGCAATGAATTCCTGAGCGAAAGGCGAGATTAAAACCAGTGTTAATGTCAGTTAAGAGAATATCCACATTATTTAGCTTAGTGGAGCTTAATGCAGGATTATAATTGATAGTTATTGGACCGCTATTTTTCCAAAAAATATCAGTACTTTTAGTAAAATTTAAAGCTTTTTTATACATTTTAGATGTGGGGGAAATGTTATGTGGTATAATTGCTGTGCTGATGGCATTACCATGAAGAATATCATTAAAGAGTTTTTGTGGTCGGCGATAACCGTTTGAATGATAAATTTGATTTTGAATTCCCATTAGGTGAGGAAAGTTTGATTTTTCACCAATAAGAATAAAACTTTTTCCATGATATGTAATAACAAAATAGAAAGTTTTTAAATAATTTTTTTGGAAGAAAACAGCACATTGTTGTATGTCTGTTATATTCATAATACCTCCTTTTTATTAAACAAAGACTCTTAGTAAATTCCAAGAGTCTTTGTTATCGGCAATCGTTCACGATTATTTTTTTAACAGGGGAGTGCCCGGATTAGCCGATATAATTCCCTCAGCAAGTGAGCCTGTGTTTTATTTCTTACTCTTAGTATACCTGTTTTTGACAATAAAATCTACTCGGAAAAATACACAAAAATCCATAGGTTGCAACCAATGCTTTTTTGGGAACAATGTCAATGGATTTTCATATCTCCCCGTGCTAAAATGTCTGCAATGGTAAGCTATTCAATATCGTATATCGCATCATTTAAAGCTTATTCCATTATCTATATGATTATAGTTATTAGGGAGGTACAGTATGAACGATACGAAGATTGACGCAATATTTGAAATATTGCAAACCATTACAAAAGATATCACTGATATGAAAAAAGATATGTCTGACATGAAGAAAGATATGGTCAATATGAAAGAGGATATTCAGGGATTAAAAGAAGAAACGAAGGATATAAGGCTTCACATTGAAAATGTAACAGATAAGAACATATCTTTATTGGCAGATAGTCATTGTAAGTTATTTGAACGATTGAATGAAAACAATCAAGCATTGAGCAATCAGCTAGCATATCAGATAAAAGTAAATTATTTGATTTCTGACATGGAAAAAATGAAGCAGGAAGTGGCAGAAATTAAAAAACATATCTCATAATTCAATAGAAGGTGTAAAGTCATTAGACATTCTAATGGTTTTACACCTTTTTTACGTTTATTTCTCCAAAACATGATAGTTCATATCTTTTCTTTCCGTTAAACTAAAGCACAGATTGCTAAGGCGGGAAGGAGAAACAGGATGTCAGAAATTACATTGAAAAATGTTTCAAAAATATATGAAAACGAGCAGTACGCAGTCAGAAATGTAAATCTGGAAATTCAGGATAAAGAGTTTGTGATTTTAGTAGGTCCATCGGGGTGCGGAAAATCCACAACGCTTCGTATGATAGCGGGACTTGAGGAGATTTCAGACGGAGAGCTTTACATAGATGGAGAATTTAGTAATTATTGTGAGCCCAAGGACAGAGATATGTCTATGGTTTTTCAGAATTACGCCCTTTATCCCAATATGACAGTTTATGGAAATCTGGCGTATGCGCTGAAAATCAGAAAAGTACCCAAAGATGAGATTAAAAAAAGAGTTCATGAAGTAGCGAAGATTTTGGAAATCGAGCATTTATTGGATAGGAAACCAAGCGCACTTTCAGGAGGACAGAAGCAGAGGGTAGCAATGGGAAGCGCCATTATCCGAAAACCGAAGGTATTTTTAATGGATGAGCCCCTGTCTAATCTGGATGCAAAGCTTCGTACGCAGATGCGTATTGAGCTGGCAAAGCTGCACAAAGAACTGGAAACTACCATTATTTACGTAACACATGACCAGACAGAGGCAATGACGCTGGGAACTAAGATTGTGGTAATGAAGGATGGATTTGTACAGCAGGTTGCTCCGCCGGCAGAAATTTATAATAATCCTGCAAATTTGTTTGTGGCAAGCTTTATCGGAGCTCCGTCTATGAACTTTTTTGAGGCATGGGTATCTGTTGAAGACGGACGTACACTTCTTTATTTAGGCGGAAATGAGCTTGGAAAGAAAATCTATCTGGATGGAGAAAAGGGCGAAATTCTGCAACGGGAGAAAAATGGCGAAAAGGTAATTTTAGGAATTCGTCCGGAGGATATTTACGAATATGAGGAAGCGAAAAGACGAGGTTTTGAGAAAAACAGTGTGGGTTTGGAAGAAACAGTAATTGCCAGAGAGCTTTTAGGAGCGGAAGTTGTTTTATATTTTCAGGCACAGGGAAGAAATCAGGCAGTGCGCTTAAAACCGGAAAATGAAACAAAACGAGGAGAAAGTATCAGCTTCTATTTTGACACAGAAAAGCTTTACGCTTTTGATATGGATACACAGGAAAATCTATTCTATAAGGAGGATTTTACTCATGAATAAAAAGAAAAAAGGCAGTTTATCCCCTTATGGATATTTATTGCCGTGTATGTTGATTTTTGCAGTGTTTTTATTTTATCCCTTTTTTAAGACGATTTATTTGAGTTTTTATAAAACTGATAAGATGGGGCAGGCGAAGCTCTTTGTAGGATTAGATAATTATACAGAATTGTTAAGTTCTCCATCTTTTTTAAATAGTTTGAAAGTGACTTTGATTTTCGTAGGAATTGTTGTTGTGGGAAGTATGATTTTAGGGCTGATTACCGCAGTGCTGTGTAATAAGGCATTTCCGGGAATTCGCTTTTTCAGTACAGCTTATGCATTGCCAATGGCCATTGCGTCCAGCTCTGCAGCCTTAATTTTTAAGCTGATGCTTCATCCTTCCGTAGGAATTGTTAATAAGCTTTTGGGGCTTGATATTAACTGGCTGAGCAATCCGGAAACGGCATTGTACTGTGTGGCAATTCTTACAGCATGGTTAAACAGCGGAATTAACTTTTTGTACTTTTCAGCAGGACTTGGAAATATTGACAACACTATTTACGAAAGAGCTTCTGTAGACGGAGCCAGCGGTGTACAGCAATTCTTCCATCTGACTTTACCGGGATTATCTCCCATTATGTTTTATACATTAGTGGTAAACATCATTCAGGCATTTCAGTCCTTTGGTCAGATTAAAATCCTCACAGAAGGAGGACCAAACGAAACCACAAATGTTATCGTATATTCTATTTACAGAGATGCATTCTTTAACTATCGTTTTGGAAGCGCAGCAGCACAGTCTGTAATTTTATTCTTTATTGTAATGCTCATTACACTGGTAATGTTCCGCATAGAAAAGAAAGGAGGAAAACCATGATAAATACAAAGGCTTTACGAAAAAGAAGAATTCATACAGGAATAAGAGTATTGATTAACATAGTGACAGCAATTATCGTGTTAATTCCTCTTTTGTATGCAGTAAGTATTGCATTTATGCCTTCAGGGGAACTCTTTACCATGGATATGAATTTATTTCCAAAAAATCCGACCATTGAAAATTTTAAACAGGCATTTACAAGTGTCCCCTTACTACGCTTTATTATCAATTCATTTGTTATGGCAGCCTGTATTACACTGGGGCAGATTGTTACCTGCTCCCTGGCTGCCTTTGCCTTCTCCTTCTTAGAATTTAAAGGAAAAGGCGTGCTATTTATGATTGTTATGGCTACGATGATGGTTCCGGGAGAAGCAACGATTATCTCCAACTATCTTACTGTAAGTCAGCTGGGTATGTTAGATACATATTCAGTATTAATTGTACCTTACCTGACATCGGCAATGGGAATTTTCCTATTCCGGCAGTTTTATAGCACATTTCCAATTTCTCTATACGAATCTGCGAAACTGGATGGGTGCAGCAATTTGAAGTTTATCGTAAGAATATTGATACCTCTTACAAAATCAGCAATTGGAGCAATGGGTGTTTATACCTTTATCAATGCATGGAATATGTATATGTGGCCATTGCTGGTAACTGGTTCTGATGAAATGAGAACTGTACAGATTGGTATCAGTATGCTGGACAGTGTAGACTCTCAGTCAATTACACTGATGATTGCAGGTGTGGTAATGGTAATTATTCCTTCAATATCTATCTTTATTGTAGGACAGAAACAGCTTATTCGAGGAATGTTCGCAGGAGCAGTAAAAGGCTGACAAAGAAAGGAAAAAAGAATGAAGAAAAAAATAATTTCAGTGATTTTAGCAGGAACAATGATGATGGGAACTCTGGCAGGATGCGGAGGAAACAAAACTACAGAAACAGAAAATAAAACAGAAGGTAAAACAGAGGAAAGCCAACAGACAGCGGGTACAGAAGAATTTTCCATGGCAGACGCTTCTGAAGTAGACGGCACAGAAATCTCCTTCTGGCATTCCATGGGTGGTGTCAACGGACAGGCGATTGACACATTAGTTAAGAAATTTAACGATGAAAACGAATATGGAATTACTGTAAAAGCTCAGTATCAGGGAGAATACGATGACTCCTTAAACAAATTAAAAAGCGCACAGATTGGAAACATGGGAGCAGATTTAGTACAGGTATACGAAATCGGAAGCAGATTTATGATTGAGTCAGGCTGGATTACTCCGATGCAGCAGATGATTGATGCAGATAGTTATGATTTATCCCAGATTGAGCCAAATCTGGCTGCATATTATACCATTGATAATCAGCTGTACTCTATGCCTTTCAACTCTTCTACACCGATTATGTATTATAATAAGGAAATGTTTGAAAAAGCAGGCATTACAGAAATCCCAGATAGTCTGGAAGGAATTGAAGCAGTTGGTGAAAAGCTTTTAAATGAAGGCGGAGCAGGACAGGTAATTTCTTTAGGAATTTATGGATGGTTCTTTGAACAGTTTATTGGAAAACAGGGATTGGAATATGCAAACAACGGAAACGGAAGAACAGAAGCTGCTACAGCAGTTGCCTTTGATTCAAACGGTGCAGCAGCAAATATTTTAACCGCATGGAAATCTCTTTATGATAAAGGTTATGCACCAAATGTAGGAAAAGGCGGAGACGCAGGTCTTGCAGATTTTTCAGCGGGAAAATCAGCCATTACACTGGGTTCTACAGCTTCCTTAAAACAGATTTTACAGGATGTAAACGGAAAATTTGAAGTAGGTACTGCATACTTCCCTAAAGTAAAATCCACAGATGAGGGTGGAGTTTCCATTGGTGGTGCATCTTTATGGGCATTAAACAACAATGATGCTAAAAAAACAAGAGCAACCTGGGAATTTGTAAAATTCCTGATTTCCCCAGAGTCACAGGCATACTGGAATGCACAGACAGGATACTTCCCAGTAACAACAGCAGCACAGGAAGAACCGGTATTTAAAGAAAACGTAGAAAAATATCCACAGTTCCAGACAGCAATTGATCAGTTACATGATTCTTCACCAAAATATGTAGGTGCATTGTTAAGCGTATTCCCTGAAGCAAGAGCAACGGTAGAGTCTGAAATTGAAAACCTTCTCAATGGAAATGCAGATGTAAAAACGGCAGTAAAAAATATGGCAGATGCTATTAACAAATCGATTGAAGAATATAATCTTGTAAATCAGTAACAGAGGTGAATGAGCATGACAGAAATATTTGCTCACAGAGGTGCCAGCGGTTATGCCCCAGAAAATACACTGGAGGCTTTCCGTCTGGCAATGGAGCAGGGAGCAGACGGCATTGAACTGGATGTACATCTGACAAAAGACGGAGAAGTAGTGGTTATTCATGATGAAACTCTTAACAGAACCAGCGATGGACAGGGAAAAGTAAGAGATTATACATTAGAAGAATTGAAAAAATTTTCCTTTCACAATCATATAGAAAAATACAAAGGAGTTCAGATACCGACCTTAAAGGAAGTGCTGGATTTGGTTGAAAATTCCTCCATGAAGGTAAATATCGAATTAAAAACAGGTATTTACTGGTACGAAGGAATTGAAGAAAAAACCATGGAAATTGTGAAAAGCAGGAAAATGGAAGACAGAGTTATCTATTCTTCTTTCAATCATTATAGTATTCAGAAAATATTAGAGCAGGATATTCATGCAGAAACAGCATATTTATTCAGTGATGTAACGCTGAATATGGAGAAATATGCAAAGAATACAGGGGTAAAAGGATTGCATCCGGCAGTTTACCACCTGAAAATGGCAGATTTTCTGGAAACTTACTTAAACAGTGGGTTAAAGGTGCGTGTGTGGACGGTGAATAACAAAGAAGACATGAAAATGTTTATGGACGTGGGAGTAGATGCGGTGATTACGAATTATCCGGATTTAGCTCTTAAATAGTTGACGAACCCTTTAAAACTGTGCATAATAGATGCTGACTGACAAGACACTTGAAATGACAGTTTGGAAAGGGAAAAGGATATGAAAGAGTTTTTAAAAAGAAAAAATATTATTTTTTCTGCAAAGAGGTACGGAATTGATGCCTTAAGCGCTATGGCGCAGGGATTATTTGCTTCTCTGCTGATTGGTACAATTATCAGCACACTGGGAGAACAGCTGGGAATTGATATTTTGGTAACAGTAGGAACTTATGCAAAAGGCGCAACAGGTGCGGCAATGGCAATATCCATTGGGTATGCATTACAATGTCCTCCGCTGGTGCTGTTTTCACTGGCAGCAGTAGGAATGGCAGCCAATGAGTTGGGTGGAGCCGGCGGTCCTCTGGCAGTATTGGTTGTCACAATTTTTGCAGCAGAATTTGGAAAATTAGTATCAAAAGAAACGAAAATCGATATTATTGTTACACCATTTACAGCAATTGGTGTAGGTGTGCTTTTATCCCTGTGGTGGGCACCGGCAATCGGCTACGCTGCAAGCAGTGTGGGAAATGCAATTATGTGGGCCACAGAGCTTCAGCCGTTCTTTATGGGAATTCTGGTATCTGTAATCGTAGGAGTTGCCTTGACACTTCCAATCAGCAGCGCTGCAATCTGTGCGGCACTGTCTCTTACCGGGCTTGCCGGAGGAGCAGCAGTAGCAGGCTGTTGTGCACAAATGATTGGTTTTGCAGTAATGAGCTTTCGTGAAAACAAATGGGGCGGACTTTTTGCACAGGGGATTGGAACGTCTATGCTTCAGATGGGAAATATTGTGAAAAATCCGAAAATTTGGCTGCCGCCTACATTGGCATCTGCCGTTACAGGACCATTGGCAACATGTCTGTTCCGCATGGAGATGAACGGAGCAGCAGTGGCATCCGGTATGGGAACCTGTGGTTTTGTAGGGCAGATTGGTGTTTATACAGGATGGGTAAACGATATTGCAAGCGGTGCAAAAGCAGCCATTACACCTATGGACTGGATTGGAATGGCTTTAATCTGCTTTATTCTTCCGGCAGTGCTTACATGGCTGATTGCTATTCCTTTTAGAAAATATGGATGGATTAAAGAAAACGATTTGAAATTAGACTTATAATTATAGGAAAATGGTGTTATAACAAAAAATTACGTTATGGCGCCATTTTTTTATATTTGTAAAAAATAACTAAAAATAATAGAAATAGTAAATAAAATTCATGGGAGAAAAATAAGTACTTTTGTTGAAATGTAAAGAAAACAGTGCTATTATATTATTGATATATCGTAAGGTATGAGTGAGTAATATAGAGTATGATGGCAAAGAAAATACAGAATATGAGAGACCTTGAAAGTTGTCACATCTGATTTATGGAACTATTGTTTTTTATAATTGTGTGGATTTTAAGGTTTAAGAAATATCCCCCCTCCCTTAAATGTTTAATAATCAAAATTTTAGGGGGGGGGTAGTTGTATAAAGAGGTAAAGTATGAAGAGAATTGATTTCCATTGTCATGTGTTGCCGGGAGTTGATGATGGAGCAACAGAGGAAAAAGAAAGTTTACGTATGTTAAAGTTAGCGGCCAAACAAGGTGTTTATGCAGTGGTAGCAACTTCGCATTACTCCAGGCAGTTTCCAAATGAAAATCTGGAACAATTAAGGCGACTAAGAGAAGAATTGCAAAGAAAGATTAGGATAGAAATTAAAAAGGATTTTATTATTTACTCTGGTCAGGAAATTTTTTATACAGAGGATGTAGTAGAAAAACTGAAAGAAAAAAAAATTCTGACGTTAAATGAAAGCGCCTATGTGCTTGTTGAATTCTTTCCATCTACACCATATTCTATGATTCTTGACGCAGTGAGAAAACTTACTATGGCACAGTACATACCAATCCTTGCTCATTTTGAGAGATATACTTTTTTAAGAGAAGGAAATCACATAGGTGATTTAATACAAATGGGAGCACTGATGCAAATGAATTATAGACCGATTGGCGGTAAGTGGTATACGGAGACAACTAGATGGTGCAGAAAGATGTTGAAAGAGGGTAATGTACATTTCCTGGGAACAGATATGCACAATACTGGTACAAGAAAGCCGGAGATTATGGAAGCTTCACGCTGGATGGAAAAGCATTTAGACAGAGAATATATAAAAGATATTTCTTATAGAAATGCAGAAAAAATTTTGATGAATCAAATTTTATAAATAAAATATAAAAGGTCAAAAGGTAGAGAACATCATGAGAAAGAATACAAAGATACTTAATTGTTTATTATTAGGGATATGTGTAGCTCTGGCAGCGTTATTTATAGGCTTTTTAGCGTTTGATACTAAAACAGAAGCTGTAAGAAATCAGAAGCTGACTCAGGAAGCTAAGAAAACTAATGAAAAAGAAAAAGTAAAGGATGAAACCGCACAGGAAGCTAAGAAAGAACAAACCGAGGAAGAAGAGACAGCAGAACCTCAAATGCCTACAGGGATTTCTTTTTGGGGAGATGAGTTTTTTACAAAAGAAAATGAACTACAGTATTCTTCAAGAGTAAAATTAGAAGAGAAACTAAAAGCTGAAGGATATATACTGGAGTATGCCAATAAAACATTGGCAGGAGCGGGAACCTTATCAATAATGAAAATGGCAGGGGTACCTCAGGATGATTTAGATAAGTATATTGAACAGCATACAGTTAGTGCAGGATGGGCGACTCCAGCGGTGACAGAAACAGGAATTCGTGATTTGACTGCTGAAGAGATGGATCGTTTTGATAAAGAGTATATTCCTATTATTACAATGGGATATTATGGTGGATGGAATAGAGACCCCAAAGAGCTGGCAGAACAGCAGCAAAAGGTGCTAGATACTTTTGGTGCGAACAAAGATAAATTTATTATTGTCGGAGTAAGACCAATGGATGGCAGTGTGAATATACCGGAATATGAAAAAGTAATGAAAGAAACATGGGGTGAGCACTATATCAGCACTATTGATGTGTGCACAGTTACAACAACTACGGCTGATGGTCAGACTCAGGTTGCAGAGGCGCTTTATGAGAAATTATTAGAACTGGGATATATTTCTAAATAGTCGATATGTTGTATATAATAATAAATTTCTAAAAAATTTGGAAATAAAAGGATATTGAAAAATAGGTACACACCATATTATAATTGTGTTGAAAATATTAATTAAGAAAGAAAAGGGTAAATTCATGGAAAAAAAAATGGAAGAACAGAGCATTGATTTGATAGAAATATTTTATGTGTTAAAGCAGAAAATCTTGTGGATACTGGCAGCAGGTTTGCTGTTTGGATGCGGAGCAGCTGCTTATACACAATTTTGTATCGCACCTACCTATACATCAACCTCCAGTATGTTGGTGCTTTCAAAGGAGACTACGTTGACATCTATGGCAGATTTGCAGCTGGGAACGCAATTAGCCAGTGACTATCAAGTATTGATTAAAAGTAAGCCGGTGATGGAGCAGGTAATTGAGAATTTGAATCTTAAGATTAGCCCAAATGCATTAAAGGGCATGGTATCCATTACGAATCCTGCTAATACAAGAATTTTAAATGTATCTGTTACCAGTACAGATCCTAAGCAGGCAAAGATTCTTGTAGATGAGCTTGCGGTAGTGTCATCGGAATATGTAGGAGATAAAATGGAAGTTATTCCTCCTAAAATTATTGAAAAAGGAGAAATTCCTACGTATAAAGATGGTCCTAATATAAAGAAAAATGCGTTTTTAGGGCTTTTTGCAGGACTTTTTGCCAGTGCAGGTGTCTTTGCACTCTTGGCAATTATGAGTGATTTTATTAAAACAGAAGAGGATATTGCCAGATATTTAGATATTCCGGTATTAGCTACTGTACCAGATAGAAAAGATTATATTGGGAAAAATAAGAAAAGCGGAAGAAAGAAAAAGAAACATTAGGAGGATGAAAAAATCATGAATACGGAATTAAAGGTAGTAATGAAAGATCCTAAGCGTTCAGACTATTTCTATGAAGAAGCACTTAAAACTCTTCGTACCAATATACAGTTTTCGAATAAAGAAGTAAAAGTAATTTTACTTACCAGCTGTTACCCAAATGAAGGGAAAAGTGATATTGCCTTTAACTTATCAAAAGAAATGGGAAGTATAGGAAAAAAAGTATTGTTGCTGGATGCGGATATTCGAAAATCAGTATATGTAAAAAGATATAGTGTGAAGCAGGAAGTGAAAGGTCTGTCCCAGTGTTTAAGTGGACAGGTGGATAAAGAACAGATTACCTATCAGACGAATTTTGAAAATGTAGATATTGTTTTTGCAGGCCCTATAGCGCCTAACCCTTCTGAGCTTTTAAGTTCCAAGGAATTTGATGATTTTTTAAAAGAAAAAAAAGAACAATATGATTATATTTTTGTTGATACACCGCCGATTGGTTCTATGATTGATGCTGCTGTAGTTGCAGAGAAAAGTGACGGGGCAATTTTAATCGTGGAAAGCGATGCAGTAAGCTATAAAGTAGCGCAAAAAGCAAAGCAGCAGTTAGAAAGAAGTAAGTGTCATATTTTAGGAGCGGTACTGAATAAAGCAGATTTGAAAAAAAGTAAATACTATTCATCATATTATGGAAAAAAATATGGCGGATATAGAGGAAGATAAGGAGATGATGAATAGAAAGAAAAAATATAAACTTGCAAGATTTGCAATTTTTACGGCTACACTTACAGTGGTAGGAGCAGGTGTTTATCTACTGTTGAAGAACCAACAAACAAAGACAGTAGAGATAGGAAACAGTGAGATAGAGGTAGAGCAGACAGATGTAGTTTTGTATGAAGGAAAAAAATATAAGTATAATGAACATTTAAGCAACTATCTTTTTCTAGGGATTGATAAAGAAGAAAGACAGGAAACTCAGGTAGGAAAAGCAGATGCCGGTCAGGCAGATGCGGTTTTTCTCTTTACCAGAAACAGAAAGGAAGGAACCCTTTCTGTATTGACAATACCAAGAGATACTATAACGGAAATTGAAGTATTTAATCAAGAAGGAAAAAGTACAGGGAAAACCCTAGACCATATAAGTTTGGCTTATGGATATGGTGACGGTGGGAGAGAAAGCTGTGCTTTAATGAGAGATGCAGTATCGAACTTGCTTTATGGACTTCATATAGATGGGTATTGCTCTATTAACATGGATGCAATTCCTATAATGATGGAACAAGTGAAAGAACTTACAGTGACAGTTCCAAATGACAGCTTGGAAGAAGTTTTTCCTCAGTGGAGTCAAGGGACAGAGGTTAAGCTTACCAAGGATAATATAGAAGATTTTATAAGATACAGAGATACTATAAAACCACATAGTGCTTTAAAGAGAATGGAGCGCCAGCAAGCGTTTTTGGCTGCTTATGGAGAAAGAGCAAAAGAGCTATACCAAGAAAATAGTTCTTTTATTACTAATTTATATACGGCAATAGAAGAATATATGGTAACAAACATTGGAAAAGATAATTTCTTAAAGATTATGCAAAATATGGAAGAAAGTGGAGCCGAGATGTGGACGCTTCCAGGAGAAGGGGTTACTGCAAATGGTTTCGATGAATATCATGTAGATGATACAGAACTGTATAAGGAAATAATAGAAAAATTTTATGAAGAAGCAAAATAAAAAATATTATTTAATCATAGGTTTATGTCTGATAGGGGCTGCATCTTTTGCAGGTATTGGAATATATAAATATCTGCAGGAAAAAAATGCAGGGAAGATTTACGAAGAGATCAAAGAGGAAGCAGTTGTAGAAGAGACAGTGGAACCTGAACAGGAAGTTCAGCAGCCCAAGATAGAAATTCCAATAGATTTTGAAACACTGCAGGCGCAAAATCCGGATATTTATGCATGGATTAAAATTCCGGAAACAAACGTGGATTATCCTATTGTACAAAGTTCTGATGATAATGGGTATTATCTAAATCATGATATTTATGGAGAAAAGAAAGCAGAGGGAGCTATTTTTACAGAAAATTATAATACAAAGACTTTTGAAGATTCTAATACTGTTATTTACGGACACGATATGAAAAATGGTTCCATGTTTCAAAGTATTCATAAATATATGGATAGGAGTTTTTTTGATAAAAATCGAGAAATTATCGTGTATCTTCCAGATCAGATTTTGCATTATGAAATATTTGCGGCTTATCTCTATGATAACAGGCATTTGCTTATGAGTTTTGACTTTTGGAATAAGGAAGAATATAAAAGGTATTTAGACAATGTTTTTGCTATGCGAAATATGAATGCTTTTATTGATACATCCATGGAAGTAACAAATGAGGATAAAATTATTACTTTATCCACTTGCTACGCAGGAATTTCAACTCAGAGATATCTGGTACAAGCTGTACTGGTATCTATAGAAAAATAAAAAGAAAGGAAGTGTAAGACCAATGAAAAAAAGATTTTTTGGAACTTTGCTGGCAGCAGCCCTTGTTGTTACACAGGTGGTTTCTGTATTTGCAGCAGGAAGCCGTACCACAGACGTAACTCTGGTAGGAGAATCTGCGGGGTACTATGAAGTATCAGAGGGTACAGCAGAAACTTTTTCTTATTTGCACGAGTCTGCGCCTCAGGTAGAAGCTAAGATTTTAGCTGTGAATGCTGGAAAAGAAACTCTTCAGAGCATTGCGGAGCTGGCTCCTGAACTGGCAAAGGAACTGGAAGGAAAGAGTTTAATTACAAAATTCTTCGATTTAGAACCTATCAACGGTGGAATTCGTACAGAAGATGGTAAATACAAAGTGACCTTGTCTGTACCGGCTTTGACAAAAGCTTTGAAAGATGTAAAACTTCTGCATTATAGTACAGACCGTAATCTGTGGGAAATTGTTACACCGACAGATGTAAATTATGCTAATAAGCAGATTACAGCAGAGTTTATCGACTTATCTCCGGTAGCGGTAATTGCAGATGTGGATGAGTCAGCGACAGAAGGAAATAGTACAACAGGTTCAGGTACGTCTCCAAAGACAGGGGTAAAATCTGATTGGGGAATGTATATGGGAGCAGCAGCGCTGCTTTTGGTAACGGCAGTTGTGGTAATGAGAAAGACGAAAAAAGAATGTGACTAGAAGATGTTGGGAGCTGCCGTTTAGACAGCTCCCGTGTCCCATAAGCATGAAATGAAGCGTTGGGAATGAAGGAGAGAAAGAAAATACAAAAATGACAAAAAATATACGTTGGATGCTTGTCTTCTACGATATGGGAGTATACGCGATTGCAGCGCTTCTTTTGTTAGCTTTCTATGCGGGAGATGATAAGCTTTCAGGAAAAGGGATTTTTGAACAGGCGGCAATTTCGATTGTATGTATTTTTGCGGCACGTATAATCGGAAATATTTACGGACAGGTTTGGAGATATGGCGGAATACAGTGCTATATCCGATTATTATTTACAGATTTTGCGGGATTTCTGGCATATTTATGTTTGGAGAGTATTTTGCCCATTCAACACATTACATTTGGAAGACTTTTGTCTTTGGTAAGTTTGAATTTATTAGGGGCTTTGGCAATTCGAATGGTGTATCGCTACGCATATAAATGCGGAAATCACGATACTGTAAAAGGGAAAATTCTACTGGCTTTATTCCGAATTTTTTCAGGAATGGAGATTGGTAATGATAATGATATACAGAAAATTAAGGTTGCTATTATTGGTGCAGGACGCGTAGGTGTGGGACTGGCAGAAGAACTTTTAAATAATAGCGAAGCCTCTTATACACCACGATGTTTTATCGATGTGAACAAAGAAAAGGTAGGCAGAGAAATTCATGGTATTCCTGTATGGTCAGAAGAAGAGGCGACACTTCGAAAACTTGAAGAATTAGAAGTACAGGAAATTGTTTTTGCTATTCCTTCTATGGACGCAGAAAAGAAAAAAGAACTTTATGATTATTATAAAAAAGCGGGTTATAAATTAAAAGTTTATGATTTCCCTATGGTATATGCAGTAGGCGGAAAGAGACATTTAAGAGAGTTTGATGCAGAAGAACTTTTATTCAGAAAACCGCTGGCAGTTGCAGATGAACGTACAAATGCCTATTACAAGGATAAAATTGTTTTGATTACCGGTGGTGGCGGTTCTATCGGTTCTGAATTATGCCGTCAGTTAGCTAAAATGGAACCCAAACAGTTAATTATACTGGATATATACGAAAACGGCGCTTATGATGTGCAGCAGGAATTGAAAATTGCTTATAGTGGTAAACTGAACCTTCAGGTGGAGATTGCCTCCATTACTAACCGAAAAGCAATGGAAAGAGTGTTTAAAACCTATCATCCTCAAATTGTTATCAATGCAGCAGCCCATAAACACGTACCTCTTATGGAGCACAACTGTATTGAAGCCATTGAAAACAATATTTTCGGTACAGAAGTTGTGGTAAACCTCTGTGAAGAATATGGTGCAGAACGATTTATGATGGTTTCCACAGACAAGGCGGTAAACCCTACAAATGTTATGGGGGCTACAAAGAGAATGTGCGAGATGATTGTACAGAGCGCAAGTACCCACGGCAAGGTAAAATACAGCATCACACGTTTTGGAAACGTGCTGGGAAGCGCCGGTTCTGTAATTCCGTTATTTAAACGTCAGATTGCAAACGGTGGACCTGTAACAATTACAGATAAACGAATTATCCGTTACTTTATGACCATTCCGGAAGCTTCACAGCTGGTTCTTCAAAGTGGAGCCATTGCTAATAACGGAGAGCTGTTTGTATTGGATATGGGAAAACCAGTGAAGATTATGGATTTGGCAGAAAATATGATTCGTCTGTCCGGTGTACATGGAGTGGAAATCGTGGAAACAGGCTTGAGACCGGGAGAAAAACTGTATGAGGAATTGCTGGTAAAAACAGAGGAACTGGATAAGACAAGCAACAGTATGATCTTTATTGAGAGAGATAAGGCATTAAGCACTGAGGAAATCGATGCAAGATTGGATGCATTGAAGAAAGCTTGTGAAACAGGGGATGATTTGGCAGCAAAAGAGGCATTAAGAAGTGCGGTTCCGACATTTAAGAGACCGGAGGAAGTGAATAAAAAAGTAGCGAATTAATAGGACAACATTGTCTAAATACTTTAAGCGATAAAATAAGAACAATATTTCGGTAAGAAAGGATAATAGATGAGCAGAAAATTATTAATCCTTGGATATGGCGGACACGGAAAAGTTGTTTACGAAACAGCGATGAGTATGATAAAAGACGGAAAAACTTTTTATGACAGCATTGACTTCCTTGATGATAATGCACCAAAAGCTGTAGGAAAGATTATAAATCTTGCAAAGTTTAAAGGGGAATATGATGAAGTGTTTTGTGGCATTGGGAATAATAGAGTGCGAAAAGAGCTGTTACAAAAAGCAGAGGAGTTAGGGTTTTCTGTTGCAACGTTAGTTCATGCTACGGCGTATGTAAGCCCAACGGCTACAATAGAGAAAGGCACTATAATCGAAGCCAAAGCTATTGTGAATGCAAATTCAGTAATAAAAAGTGGCTGTATTATTTCGGTTGGAGCAATTGTAGATCACGATGTGATTGTAGAAGAATACTCCCATGTGAATACAGGGGCAATTTGTAAAGCAGGAAGTCATATAGAGACATTGCGAAAAATAGATTCAGGGGAAGTTGTACAAGGATATCCACCAATATCCAGATAAAAGAAGTAGGGAAAAGTGCTTTAGTTAAAGGAATGAGGAAATGAAAGAGATGAAACAAAAGCGATATATGAAAATAAAAAGAGGGATTGATTTTATACTGGCTCTTATAGGAATGATAGTACTGTCCCCGGTCTTTCTTGTATTGATTATTGCAATCAAAGCGGATTCAAGAGGTCCGGTGCTGTTTAAGCAGAAAAGAGTCGGAATACATAAAAGTTATTTCAATATATTGAAATTCAGAACAATGAGAATAGATACACCAAAAGATATGCCAACTCATATGCTAAGCAATCCGGAACAGTATATTACAAGAGTAGGAAAATTTATGAGAAAAACATCACTGGATGAGCTCCCACAAATTATTAATATTTTGAAAGGTGAGATGAGTATTATCGGTCCGCGTCCGGCGTTGTGGAATCAGTATGATTTGATTGAAGAACGTGATAAATATGGAGCAAATGATGTGATGCCAGGATTAACCGGATGGGCACAGATTAATGGAAGAGATGAACTGGAAATTCCCATTAAAGCAGAGCTAGATGGAGAGTATGTGAAAAAAATGAGTTTTTTTATGGATGTGAAATGTTTTGTGGGAACCATTATATCTGTGTTAAAAAGTGATGGAGTTGTAGAGGGCGGAACAGGAGAGATTAAGAAAAAGAGGGCGTCAGAAGAATGAAAATACTGGTTGTATGTCAATATTATTATCCGGAACCTTTTCGTATCAAAGATATCTGTGAAGAAATGGTGCGTAGAGGGCATGAAGTTCATGTAGTTACAGGATATCCCAATTATCCGGAAGGGATTTTATACGACGGATATGGAAAAGGAAAACATATTGATGAGGTTATTAATGGTGTGAATGTTCATCGGTGTTTTACAATTCCAAGACAAACAGGAATATTGAAGCGCATGCTTAATTACTATAGTTATGCGTTATCTTCAACAAAGTATGTGTGCTCTAAAAAATGTAAAACTGTCGATGGGAAACCATTTGATTATGTATTTTGCAATCAATTATCTCCGGTTATGATGACACATGCAGCAATTGCATATAAAAAGAAATATAAAGTTCCAATGACAATGTATTGCCTGGATTTATGGCCAGAGAGTCTTATTGCAGGCGGTATTAAAAGAGGTTCTATTATTTATAAATATTTTCATTTTGTAAGTAAAAGAATTTATCGTGCCGCAGATAAAATTTTAATTACTTCAAGAATGTTTTCGGAATATTTACATAATGAATTTGATATAGAAAATAGAAAAATTGAATATTTACCTCAGTATGCAGAGGGGATATTTGAGACGGTTGCTCCTAAAAAGGAAACAGGAATTTTTGATTTTATGTTTGCAGGGAACATTGGCGCTATTCAAAGCGTAGATACGATTATTAAGGCTGCTGAGTTATTAAAAAATGAACCGGTTAGATTTCATATTGTCGGAAGTGGTACGGATTTGGAAAGACTTCAACAAATGGGTGATAATCTGGAAAATGTTATTTTTTATGGAAGAAGGCCATTAGAAGAAATGCCAAAGTTTTATGCGATGTCAGATGCTATGCTTGTAACATTGCAAGCTGATGAAGTATTGAGTATGACACTTCCAGGAAAAGTCCAGTCATATATGGCAGTAGGGAAACCGATTATAGGAGCTATTGACGGAGAGACGAAAAAAGTAATTGAAGATGCTAAATGTGGATACTGCGGTAGAGCGGAAGTTGCAGAAGCATTAGCAGAAAACATTAGGAATTTTGTGAAAAATCCAGATAAGGATTTAATGGGGAAAAATGCAAGAGAATATTATGAGAAGCATTTTGAACAAGGGAAGTTTATGGATAGGTTAGAAGCAGTAATAATTGGAGAAAGGCTAAGAGATAAAGATGTATAGTGTTGCAATTACAGGAGCATCAGGAAAATCAGGACAGTATTTTCTTAGAAGATTATTGAAAGAAAAAGAAAAATTAAAAGACTATCGATTTATATTACTTTGCAGAAAACAAGAGAAAAATTCTAAGAATGTAGAGGGATATCAGATTATTCAGAGTATCTTGGAAAATAAAGAATTGCAAGTTGAATTATTTGAAGTAGATTTAACAGACGAAGAAAAGTTAAGAAAATTCTTTGAAAAACAACATATAAATATGCTTTTACACATTGCAAGTGTGAAATTTTCTGAATATATTGTACCAGCAGCCTTAAAAGGAGGTGTTGATAATTTTATTTTAGTTCATACAACTGGTATTTATTCAAAATATAAAGCAGCAGGAGAAGAATATAGACAAATTGAATTTGGAATTCATAAACTTGTGGAAGAATATAAGAATAAAAGGCGAAACATAGCAATGACAATTTTACGTCCCACAATGATTTACGGAGACTTACAAGATAAAAATGTATCTGTTTTCATTAAAATGGTAGATAAACTTCGTATTTTTCCAACAGTTAATGGAGCAAGATATGATTTGCAGCCAGTATGGTGTAAGGATTTGGGGGAGGCTTATTATGATGTTATGATGAAATGGGATATTACAAAGAATGCGGAATATATTTTATCTGGTAAAGAGCCGATTCAGTTAAGAAAGATGTTTGAAGTTATGGCAAAGCAACTTGGCGTAAAAAATATATTCATTAGTTGTCCATATCCGATTGCTTATTTTGGTGCATGTATGATTTATATATTGACATTAAGAAAGATTGATTATAGAGAAAAGGTTCAAAGACTGGTAGAACCGAGGGCATACTCACATGAAAAGGCAACGAAAGATTTTGGGTATAATCCAGTTGCATTCGAAGTTGGAGTACAAGATGAAATAAAAATGTATAAAAAAGATTTTAGAAAGTAGAAGTGAAAAATGGTTTTTGGAAAAGAGAGAAACGAAAGTATAGATTTACTTAGATTAATAGCAATGATATTTATAGTTTGTATTCGTTATGTTGGTTGGGGGGCGCTGCAAATGCAAGTGGTATTACATTTTTTAATTTAGCTTTTACAGGCGGAATAGCTGTTGCATGTAATTGTGCAGTAAATTGTTTTTATATGATTTCAGGTTACTATATTACTGGTAATGAAACATTTGCAATTTGTAAAAAGCGAATTATGAAAGTGTGGATTCCTACGGTTATCTATTCTGTATGTATCCCGCTAATTTTGATATTAACAGGGGAAATAACCTTAAATGTAAAACAAATCATATATTTATTTCTACCTGTAATGAGTAACCAATATTGGTTTGTGACAGTTTTCATAGCATTAACATTGCTTTTACCCTATTTAGGCAGACTTCTTAGTGTATTAGATAAGAAAGAACTTTTGTATCTAGTAATTGTTCTGGTCTTTTTGGATTGTATTCAACCGTTATTGGGATGTAATGCATTCTCCAATATTGGTTATGGAATTTTACATGCTATAACAATGTATGTTATAGGATATGCGATAAAAAGATATAAAATAAAAGTTAAAAATATTTATTGTGTGTTAGTTTTTATGTTATGTGTTATATCTATAGGTGTTATAACAATAATTTCATTAAAATATACAGGAGATAGAGTCAGAACAATTGCAGACTATAATTCACCTGTAATGGTTTTGCAATCCATAGCATTTTTTTTGTTTTTTACTAATCTTAAAATAAAAAGAATACATTTTTCAAAATTATCTCCATACATCTTTGGTATATATTTGTTAAATGATAATATGTATGCCAGAGAATTTTTGTGGCAGAAGATTTTCCACTGCCAAGATTTTTATGACAGTCATTTACTGCCATTACATTTGATTATTACTGTAATTATGTTTGTTACAATTGCATTAGTGATAGAGTATTTAAGAATAAATATATGGAAAAAGATAAGGAGTAAGCATTAAAATGTCTGATTTAACAGTAGTTATTTTAGCACAAAATGAAGAGAAAAATATTGTGCGTAGTGTTAGTTCTGTAAAAAAGATTGCAAAGAGGATTATTGTTATTGATAGCGGAAGTACAGATCGGACAATTGAACTTGCAAAAGAAAGTGGTGCAGAAGTTGTTTATCATAGTCCTTTTGTGAATTATGCTACCCAGTTTAACTGGGGATTGGAACATACTAATATTCAAACAAAATGGGTATTGCGTTTAGATGCAGACGAGCAAGTTACACCCCAGCTTGCGGATGAGATAGAGCAGATGTTAGAAGAACATGATTCAGATGATATTAATGGGTTTGAATTGAGATGTCGGATTATATTTATGGGAAAATGGATAAAGCATGGTGGAACATATCCATTGATTATACCGAGATTATTTCGTTATGGCTTTGGTAAGGTAGAAATGCGTAAAATGGACGAGCATACGTTAATAGAGGGTAAAGTTCTGAGAATGCAAAACGATTTAGTACATTATGATTTTAAGGGACTTCATGAATGGATAGAAAAACATAATAAATATTCTGTCAGAGAATGCCAAGATTACTTTGAAAGAAAAGAAAGTCATGAGGAGCAGATGCAAGGTAATTTAGCAGGCAATCAACGGCAAAGAAAAAGATTCTTAAAAAATGGTGTTTATTATAATTTACCATTATTTTTGAGGGCACATTTATATTTTATCTATCGTTATTATATTCGTCTGGGATTTTTAGATGGAAAAGAAGGAAAGATATTTTGCTTTTTGCAGGCATATTGGTATCGATTTTTAGTAGATGCAAAGATTTATGAAATTGAGAAAAAGAGTGCTAAAGAGGAATAATAAAAAATGAGGAAAATTATGATTTTGACAGGTAGATATTTGCCGGGGTATAAAGATGGGGGACCATTAAGAACTTTGGTTAATATGACAGAAGCACTGGGAAAAGAATACGAATTTTATATTATATGTTTAGATCGTGATCATGGTGATGAAAAGGCTTATTCCAATATTTCTCGTGATGCTTGGAATCAAATTGGAAAAGCAAAAGTTTGGTATGTTTCCCCGGGAGAATGGCATTTCTCATTTTTGAAAGAAATGATACAAAAAGTAGATTTGGTGTATTTAACCAGTTTTTATGATGCATATGGTTATAAGACATTATTTTTAAATAGAATGGGTTTGCTTGGGAATCGTAAAGTAGCCTTAGCATCTATGGGTGTCTTTTCTGAGGGGGCATTGTCTCACAAATCTTTTAAGAAAAAAGCTTTTATTAGTCTATGCAAAATGTTAGGATTGTTTAAGGGTATTACATGGTCAGTAACATCTGAGTTGGAAAAGCAGGATGTAGAAAGAAATGTCGGAAAAAATTTTAAATATGTGATTGCGGAGGATTTGCCAAGGACTAGTGTGCCAGGAAAGAAGAAAATAGAGCAAGACAGAATAAAGAAAATTATCTTTTTATCAAGAATATGCCCACAAAAAAATCTTATGTTTGCTATAAAAACGCTACAACATATAGGCACAGAAGTTGCGTTTGATATTTATGGACCTACTCAGGATGAAGTATATTGGAAGCAGTGCTTGGAAGAATTGAAAAAATTACCAGAGAATATAAAGTGGAATTATATGGGAAATGTTGAGTCTGAAAAAGTGCAAGATGTATTTTCTGGATATGATGTGTTTTTATTTCCAACGTTGGGAGAAAATTATGGGCATGTGATATTCGAAGCATTGTCTGTTGGTTGTATACCTGTAATAAGTGACCATACACCATGGAATGTAATAGAACAAAAAAAGGCGGGTTATGTGCTCCCATTAAATCACAAGCAATTTGAAGTGGCGTTGAAAAATATATTACAGGCTCCGGCAGAAGAACTACGAGAACTGAGTAAAAACGCAGTTGAAATTGCGAAGGATAAAGTAGAACAGTCGAAAAGAGAAACGGGATACCGAAAGATATTTGATATGTGAGGTGGAACGGTGAAAAAGAGAATTTTATGGTTGACAAATATACCATCGCCTTATCGGGTAGATTTTTTTAATGAACTGGGGAAGCAATGTGAGCTAACAGTTTTATTTGAAAAAGGAGCATCAGATGAACGAGATGAAAGTTGGAAAAATTTTCAGGCAAATTATTTCGAAGCAGTTTTTTTAAAAGGAAAAAATATTGGTGTGGCTGAGGCATTTTGTCCAGGAGTAATTAAATACTTAAATCATAATTACAATCATATTGTTGTTACGAATTTTTCAGATCCTACAGGAATGTTTGCAATTGCAGTTCTTCGTGCAAAAAAGCTTCCGTATATCATTGAAAGTGATGGTGGTTTTGCAGGTTCCGGTCAAGGTGTGAAAGAAGGAATTAAAAGATGGCTATTATCCGGTGCAAACTTATATTTCAGCACAGCGATTGAGCACGATAAATACTACTTGACGTATGGAGCTAAATCAGAGAAGATTATCAGATATCCATTTACATCACTTCATAGAGACGAGATACTTACAAAACCAGTGACTGGCGTAGAAAAGGCAGCATTACGAGAAAAACTGGGTATGACAGAAGAAAAAATCATTCTATCTGTTGGACAATTTATTCCCAGAAAAGGTTATGATATTCTTTTTAAAGCTCTTTGTAGATTGGATTCTTCAATAGGCTGTTATATCATAGGTGGAAAACCAACCGATGAATATGTTCAGATGATTAAGAAACTTAATTTAACAAATGTTCATTTTATAGATTTTAAACTAAAAAATAAACTGAATGAATATTATAAGGCAGCGGATTTATTTGTTCATCCTACAAGGGAAGATATCTGGGGACTTGTTATTAATGAAGCAATGGCACAAGGTCTGCCAATTGTTACAACGGAACGTTGTGTGGCTGGTCTTGAACTTATAAAAAATGATGCCATCGGACAGATTGTTCCGGTAGAGGACGATGAGGAACTTGCGGCAGCTATTAAAAATGAAGTGGAAAATATTTCAAACGAAAGAAGTTATGCAATTTTAGATACAATACAGAAATACACAGTAGAGCAGATGGCGGATATACATATGAATGCTTTAGCTGGGTTACGTATGTAGGAGGTAACGTTGAAAAAAATAGTTTATTTAGGATATGTGGTAACACCAGAAGAGGCAAATAGAGCTTCCGGAGCCTCTATTGCGGGGAATAAAATGCAGTGGAATGTAATAAAAAACTTGGAAGTTATGGACGGTATAGATATTAGTTGTGTAACAGTTACTCCTTTAGCTTCATATCCAAGAGATAAGAAAATATATCAGCAGAAAGAAGAACAAAATTTATTTCAAAATGTCAATGTAAAGAGAATTTCTTATTTGAATTTGCCAGTGATTAAACAATTGTGGCAAATTATAAATGTATATCAAACTGCAAAAAAGATGGTAATAGGAGAGAAAGCAGACACAATATTTTGTTTCAATCTATTTCCTCAGATTGGTATTCCAATGCGTTGGTTAAAAAGAAAGTTTCCTTATTTAGATACTATGTGTTTGCTTGCAGATTTACCTATTGATGATAATACAGACAGAAAAGGAATATCTGTTTGGCTAAGGAACATTATGGAGAAATCAACTTGGAAAAGTATGAAGACATGTGATAAATATATTGTTCTAAATAAAGAAGTTATAAGAAAATATCTATCGAATAAGGAATATATAGTTATTGATGGGGGAGTATCTGATGATGATGTAGAAAAATATGAAGACTATGTAGTTAAAAACACGGGATATAATATTATGTATTGTGGGGCTTTAACAGAGTATAATGGTATATTGAATTTACTCGAAGCCATGCAGTTGGTTAAAGATGAGGATATTTATTTAGATATTTATGGTGGTGGATATTTAGAAGAGGTAGTAAGATGTGCTGCACAACAAGAAAAGAATATACGATATCATGGCAGGGTAGACAACCAAATAATTATAAAAAAACAAAGAGAGGCTTGGTTGCTTATTAATCCAAGAGTCATTAATGATCCAATTGCAGAAGTAACTTTTCCTTCTAAAACATTCGAATATATGCTTAGCGGGACGCCAGTATTAACAACAAGGTTGAATGGTTATAGTGAAGAATATGAGGGAAAAATGATATTTACAGAATCGGATTCTGCTGAAAAAATTGCAGAAGGTATTGAAAAAGTGAAAAAAATGGGAAAAGAGGAATTACAGAGCATAAGCCGTGAAGCTAAGAACTTTGTTATGGAAAAGAGATGTTGGAGTGTTCAAAGTAAAAAAATTGCAGATTTTATAGAAGGAAATGGCTCGAAAGGGGAGTAGCATGGAAGTAGAAACGAAAAGATTCTCAATAAGTCTATCATTTTTATTAGCGGTTCTTATGATCGCAAGATTTTCATGCATTGCGTTGTCAAATTTTCCTTTAATGAGTATGAAATTTATTTTTTTGTATGGCATCATGTTTTTGGGAGTCTTCTTTCTTGAAAATAATAGAATTTCAAAACGTGAATTTATCTGTTTTTGTTTGTTACTAATATATGTTTTTGTCGTGTTTATGAAGACGGCTTTCAATACAGGAAATTTGTTTAATACAGAGGCGTTTAATGCATATGTTCTTTTGTTTTTATTTTATATATATATGTATATAAAAAGAATTAGCATAGAAAATAAAATGCGAATTTTTACAGTGGCAATTATAGGATTTACATTTACTTATTTATATTCGATAAAATGGTTGAGTGTAGATCCGAATTTGAGTAGAAAAGCAGCCGCAAACATTAAGTCGGAACAAGGAGTAGACACGTTAAATGCAATAGGAGGATTTGATACAGTATATGGTTCCGTATTAGTAGTAATTATATTATTGTTTCTTTATAAATTATTATCCAGAAAATGGAAAAAGTTGGTTTGCTGTTTCCTTATAATTAGCAGTATAGTTTTTATTATTATGGCATCGTATGGAACTGCAATTGTACTTTTAGTTATAGCTTTAAGCTTATGGACGATGCAGACTAATAGAGTGCTTGGCGGAATTATGCTGGGAATATTTATATTAGTAGCAGTAAATCATGTGGAAATGGGAGCAATGATTAGCCATTGGTCGCAAAAAATTGATTATTCCGATATGTTATCACAAAAGATGAATGAAATTGGGTTTATTTTACAAACAGGTGAAGCAGCAGGCACGTTAGCAGGAGACGAAGGGAGATTCGCCAGAATGGGGTGGTCAGTAGAAACATTCCTAAAATACCCAATATTTGGAGCTTATGGAAAGAACGATGCTTTAATAGGATATCATTCTGAACTGGTTGATTCATTGGCAAAATTTGGAGTTTTTGGATTTATACCACTGATTATGTTTTTCATATATTTTTTTAAAGATATTTATAGTGGTTTAGAGACTGTTGAAGGGAAAAGGTGTTGTATTTTAGTAGGAATTATGTATATAGTGATTGCAATTTTAAATCCGGCTTTATATACACAACAAGTGCTTCCGTTATTTATTTTGCTTCCAATATGTGAAAGTTTTACGCTGAAAAATAAAGAAAAAGGATAGAAAGCGAATATGAAGAAAGTATTGATTTTTCATCATTATAATAGTTCAACTGGGGCAGGATTATCGTTGCTACATATTCTGCAAAGCTTATCTCGGGATGAATTAGAGATTACAGTATGTCTGCCTAAAATGAAAGGGGACTTAGACTTAAAAATTTTGAATCTGGGTTATAGGGTAATATATTCTGACGCAGTTATTCCATATATGCATTTTAGTGGAAATCATACATCATTTTTATCAAGTAGACACTTGCAAAATTGTATGAGTATCAAGCAGATCCTAGAAGAAATACAGAGAATAATACAAGAAGAAAAAGCTGAATATGTTATGGTAAATTCTATGACATTATTTTGGATAGGAAAGACAGCTAAAAAATGTGGCGTAAAAACCATTTGTTTTCATAGAGAAACATATCGAAGAGGTCTGTTTGGGATACGAACAAATTATATAAAGAAAGAATTGAGTCGAAATTTTGATGTGGTTGCATTTCTTTCTAATTATGATATGGAAGAAACACCAAGAGGAAAAGCGCATTATATCAGAATAACAGATAAAGTAGATATAGAAAAATATATACCATTAGAAAAAGAGATGTGTAGAGTAGAAGAAAAGCTTCCGCTAAATGAGAATTTGATATTATATACAGGTGGGATGGCAAAATTAAAAGGGGCTGAAACAATTGTTAAGGCAATGCCGTTTGTGAAGACCCAAAACACGAAACTTGTTTTTTTACAATATCAAAAACATGAAATAGTAAATTTAAAAGAGAAAATCAAAAATGATATTAAGATTTTATTGGGTAAAAATCTATCATTTAAGATTGAGAAGTATATTGAAAAAAATAATATAGAGGATAGAGTTATTTTTAGACCTGCGACTGATGAAGTTGAAAAGTATTTTGTGGCTTGTGATGTGGTTGTATTTCCAAGTATAGACGCACATCAAGCCAGACCGGCGTATGAAGCGGGCATAGCGAAAAGACCGTTTATAATTACAGATTTTATAAACACTAGGGAGTTTGCTGATAAATCAAATGCATGGCTATTTAAGCGGAAAAATTATAGAGAACTAGCAGAATGTATTGATGAGGCTTTATCTGGAAAATCCGGTGAGAAAGTTGACAATAATTATAAAAAGTCAATGAAGGATAATAATTTAAAAAGTTTATCGAAAGAACTATCGAATATATTTGAGATAATAGAAGTGGAGAAAAATGAATAGAAAAATATATATTTTAACTTTTCATTGGGCGACAAATTATGGTGCAGTTCTTCAGAGCTATGCACTACAACGGTATTTAATACAACAATACGGGGACAATGTTGAAATTATTAATTATATACCAAAAGGTTATGAAAAAACATTTTGCAGAAGTTTTGATATTCGTAGTGTGCAAAAAACACTGTTAAACATAAAAGAATATTATAAAGAGAAGAAATTTAAAAAGTTTAGAGAAAAACATCTGATCGTAACACGTGAATTCAAAACAAGTGAAGAAATATTGCGTAATGAATGGGAGCAAGCTGTTTATATTGCAGGAAGTGATCAGATTTGGAACCCATTTTTTACAATGAAAGGGGAAAATAAACCAGTAGGCGTATATTATTTGGATTTTGCTCCTGAGAAATCGACTAAAATTTCCTATGCTGTTAGTTTTGGTACAGAAAAAATAAGCGAAGATATGCAAAAGTTTATACGAAAGAAGCTTGAAGAATTTAATCTTTTAACAGTTCGTGAAAATAGTGGGCATGAAATTATTTCAAGAATGGAGCTGGATTCAAAAATAGTGTGCGATCCTGTGTTTTTGCATAAACGTGAATTTTATGAAAAGCTTTTTTCTCAGGAAATAAGAAAAAATAGGAAGAAGTTTATTTTTAGTTATATATTGCATGGAAAACAAGAAAATGCCGAAAGCCTTGTAAAACATCTTTCAGAAAAATTAGAAATAGAAGTTAGAAATTCAATTACAGTATCTATAGAAGAATGGTTGCGTAATATTTGTGATTCAAAAGTAGTTGTTACAAATTCATTTCATGCAGTAGCTTTTTCGCTCATTTTTCAAGTTCCATTTATAGCTGTTTTGATAAAAGGAAGTGGAATGAATGACAGAATTTTTACATTGCTGAAAAGTGTAAACTTAGAGGAACGGGCAGTTTTAACGTGGTCTGAGGACAAGATTGATGAGATTATAAACAAGCGTATTGATTGGCAAAAAGTGAATGAAAGCATAGATGAAAAGAAGAACTTTTCTAGATATTTATTGGAACAAAGTATACGAGAGGAAAAGTATGGAAATTTGTAAAAGACAAGACTGTTGCGGATGTGGAGTGTGTGTAGAGGTTTGCCCTAAAAAGTGTATTAAGATGAAACAGGATGAAGAAGGATTTTATTATCCTTCTGTTGATGCTGATAAGTGTGTACAGTGTAAATTATGTCAAATAGTTTGTCCTGGTAATAGTGGAATGAAGGCTACAGAATATACAGACGCTTATGCCGTTCTGAATGCGAGCGAAGAAGTTAGAGGTAATAGTTCTTCTGGTGGAGCTTTTTATAGTTTAGCGTTAAAAGTTCTTGAAGTGGGAGGCGTAGTCTTTGGCGCAGCTTTTACAGAGGGATGTGAAGAAGTTAGGCATATTTGTATAGAAAATGTTGATGAGCTTGATAAGGTTATGGGGTCTAAATATGTACAAACGACGCCAACAGATAATTTGTATCAAAGTGTAAGGAAAGAATTAAGAAATGATAAAATTGTTCTTTTTTCAGGAACACCTTGTCAAGTAGTTGCTTGTAAAAGGTTTCTAAAAAATGAGAAAATAAACAAATTAATAACTGTTGATCTAATATGTCATGGAGTTCCATCGCCGGGGGTCTGGAAGAAATATTTAAAAGAAACTGCATCAAACGTTAGAAGTGTCTTTTTTAGAGATAAAACAGCAGGATGGAGAAAGTTTTCGTTGAGAATAGATACGAAAGATAGAACTTTTCTACAAAGGGAAAATCAAAATGTTTATATGAAGGGATTTCTAAATGATTTATATTCTCGTATGAGTTGTTATAACTGTAAGTTTAAAGGATTAAATAGAGAAAGTGATATCACATTAGGTGATTTTTGGCAAGTAGGCAATATGTTTCCCGATTTAGATGACGATATGGGTACCTCTATTGTGTTTGTCCATTCGGAAAAAGGAAATGCTTTATTACAATCGATAATAGTGAATTCAAATATTAAATTTTGTAAAGTAAAAGCAAGTGCTGTTGCAGGTGGAAATCCAATGATTCATGAATCAATAAAGCTGTCGAAAAAAAGGGGCGTATTTTTCGCAAATTGGAGAGAAGTATCTATAGAAGATAATGTGATGTTATGTTTACGTAAAAATATTTATGAAAAAATTGTCGGAAAAATAAAGTGGGTTATCTTAAGAAAGTGAGGATAAAGGGATATGACAAAAGCAAAGGTAGATGTTCCTGTATTAATGATTTTTTTTAATCGTCCTAATATGTTGGAGAGAGTATTTGAACAAGTGAAATTGGCAAAGCCGTCTAAATTATTTTTATATCAGGACGGTGCAAGAGAGGGAAGGAGCGATGATGTTGAAAATGTAAAGAAATGTAGAGAAGTAGTAGAACAGATTGATTGGGAATGTGAAATACATCGTCTTTATCAAAATAAAAATTATGGTTGTGATCCATCGGAATATTTGGCAATACGTTGGTTTTTTGACCATGTAGAGCAAGGAATTATCTTAGAAGATGATGATGTGCCGTCAGTTAGTTTTTTTTCATTTTGTAAGGAATTATTAGAGAAGTATTCAGATGACGAGAGAGTTGCAACTATTAGTGGAATGAATCATTTGGAAAAGTGGAATCCAAATAGAACAGATTACTTCTTTGCACATGCATCTTCAATTTGGGGGTGGGCTACCTGGAAGAGATTTGTAGATTTGTGGGATACGACATATAGTTTTTTAGAGTCCAAGGAAAAGTTGCAAATAATGAAAAATAATTTCAAAGAAGCTAAAATAATGAAAAGTGACAGAGTAAACTTTGAGTTATATGTTGAAAAATGTAAGGAACATCAAAGATCAGGAAAAGAATTTTACGAAACATTGGTTTCATCGACAAGGTTGTTGTATAATCAATTGGGAATTTTCCCGACTCAGAATATGATTAGTAATATCGGACATGAAGGAGAAAGTACCCATGGAACTCCAAGTTTAAAGTTACTTCCAAAAGCAACGCAGAAAGTATTTAATATGCCTAGATATGAAATAGAAAATTCCTTGAAACATCCGGAAAAAGTAGAGGCTTATGACAGATATATTATGAAAAAGGAAAGCTTGATGACAGCATCCATATTTAATTATGCATTTCGTTGGATAGAATGTAAAATTAGAAATATTATTTATAAACAGTAGGAGGAGTGAAATTGAAAAGGCGATTGATATGTTGTTCTTTTGCATCAAAAGAAGGATATAATGGCTCGGCTAATGCGGGGAAAAACATAGATGCGGTAGATATATATATTAAAAATGCGTGTGTATGTTGTTTTTCAGCAAAAAAATATAATCCAACATGTGATGTGGCATTTATACATAATTTAAGAGAATTGCCCGAGCAATATGATAAATTTTTAAAAAAACATAATATTTTATCTATTTATGTTCCGTATGAAAAATATACGTTTCCATCAACATATAAATGGAGTTTGGCTTTTTATAAATTGTGTGTGTTAGATTATTTGGCTCATCAAGAGAAATATGATGCCATTACAATGGTAGATACGGATACTATTATAATAGATTCATTAGAATCTATGTGGGAAGTTTCTGAAACAAGATTAATGCTATATAATGTACAACACCCGAATGACTTAGAGGCATACCAAGAAAGGTTAAAGGAATATAGAAAATTATATTCTGCGAATGTATTCCCAAGTGTTTGGGGAGGAGAGTTTATTTCTGCAAGTAGAATTATTTTACGTGAATTTATGGAAGAATGTAAGAAAGTGTATGATAAGATTGTAGAAAATCATTTTGAGACACAATTTGGAGATGAATTTATTACGTTTTGTGCAGCGGAAAATTATAAAGGAAAGATAAGCGATGCTGCTCCATATATTCGGAGATACTGGACAGTGAATATTTATTTTCAAGTATTTACAGATCATGTATTAAAATTGAAAATTATGCATATTCCTAATGAAAAAAACAGTGGTTTTCTTAGAATATATAACTATATTTTGAAAAAGGGGGATTTGCCTCAAAAAGATGTGATTTTTAAAATCATGGGATGTCCTAAAGTAAAAAGACCAATTTATATTAGGAATATCATGTATCAAGGTTGTAGAAAAGCTGGACGAATTGTTGAAAAAATTTTTAGGAGTGGCATATAAAATGGGCAGAAGAAATTTTGTAAACAATTCTTTATGGATTATTGGTGGAAAGATTGCACAAATGCTTTTAACATTAATCATTGGTGCAATTTCTGCTAGATACCTTGGACCGTCAAATTATGGATTAATTAATTTGGGAGCGGCCTACACAGCATTATTTACTCCGATTATTTCATTAGGGTTATATGGAATAATTGTAAATGAAATTGTGAATAAGCCAAATGAAGATGGTGTAATTTTAGGGTCTGCTGTAGGATTAAGAATTATTTCGGCTATAATATCATCCATATGTATTCTGGGTTTGGTAATTTTGACACATCCCAAGAATGAATTACTTTGGATTGTTACCATGTTACAATGTACGGCTATTTTGTTTCAATGGAGTGATACTTTTAACTATTGGTGTCAATCGCAATATAATTCTAAAGCAGCAGTATGTATCCAGTTAGCAGCATATATCATAGCATCAGTATATAAAATTTATCTTTTGATAACTCAAAAAAGTGTTGAGTGGTTTGCATTTTCATTAGGAGTAGATTTTATTTTACAGGCAATTTTCTTTGTTAGATATTTTCAAAAAAAAGGAAATTGTAAATTGAGGTTTCGGTTACAGACGGCAAAAAGATTATTGAGCCAAAGCTATCATTATGTTTTTTCGTCTTTGGCTAGTGTAATATATGGACAAATCGATAGGCTTATGCTAGGAACTATGCTGGGAACAGCGGTAGTTGGGCTATATACAGCAGCAGTAACGATATCTTCTATGTGGACCTTTATACTTTCAGCGATTATCGATAGTGTTCGACCTAAGATAATAGAAACAAGACGGAATAGTATAGAACTTTATCGAAAAAGAATTATTCAACTGTACAGTTTTATTATTTACTTTAGCATTGCTATTTCTGTTGGAATTTGTTTTTGCTCAAGATATATTATTAGTATTATTTATGGTAAAGAATATTTAGGTGCGCAGATTTCATTATGTATTCTAACATGGGGAACTTGTTTTTCGTTTTTGGGTGTAGCAAGGAGTATTTGGTGTGTTTGTGAAAAAAGACAAAAATATGAAAAATATTTATCGATAATAGGATCGATTTTGAATGTTATTTTGAACGCTATTATGATTCCTATATTTGGAATGAATGGTGCGGCAATCGCAACTTTAATTACTCAAATAGGAACAAATTTCGGTTTTTTGTTTTTGATTCCGGAGATGCGTGAAAATAGTTTTTATATTTTGAAAGCATTTGATATTCGATGTATTTTGAATAGGGAATTGGTAGATTGTTTTGTAAAAAGGCGGTGAGGGAAATAAAAGAAAAGTTAAAAGAAAAACTGAAATCTTCAAAGATATTAGAATGTATGTTTAAGATTTGGAGCAGAGTACCATTCAACAATAAAATTCGATTTTGCGGACAGAATAATATTTTGAAAAATAATGGCGGGGTGCTTCATAAAACGTATATTTCAGTTGTTGGAAATAACAATAAAATTATTATTGATACTAAGGCGAGGCTAAAAAGGTGTAGGATTGTTATTCATGGGAATGGGAATTTAGTACATATTAAAAAAATGACTTTTATGGAAGAAGTGGGAATGTGCATAGATTTTAATGGAAATGAAGTCATTATTGGTGAAAGAACAATACTTAACAAAGACTGTCATATAAGTTGCATGGAGGGAAAAAAAGTTATTGTTGGCGATGATTGTTTATTCTCGGCAGGCATTATATGTAGGGCGGGGGATAGCCATTCAATAGTTGATAATGATGGGGTACGTCTTAATTATTCAAAAGATATAGAAATTCATAATCATGTGTGGGCAGGAATGAATGTATCCTTTTTAAAGGGCTCAAGTGTTCCTGAGAATTCTGTTGTAGCAATGGGTGCCATAGTAACTAAAAAATTTAATAAGTCAGGAATAGTGCTGGCAGGAAGTCCAGCGCAAATAGTGAAGGAAAATATAAATTGGAAAAGTGAATTAATTTTGGAGGAATAAAATAATGAGCATTTTCAAAGACAAAACACTTTTAATCACCGGAGGCACAGGCTCCTTTGGTAATGCAGTTTTAAACAGATTTCTTGATACCGATATCAAGGAAATTCGTATTTTTTCTCGTGATGAGAAAAAGCAGGATGATATGCGTCATGAATATCAGGCAAAGTATCCTGAGGTAAGTAACAAGATTAAATTCTACATAGGTGATGTACGTGACCTGCAGTCTATTAAAAATGCGATGCATAGTGTAGATTATATTTTTCATGCAGCAGCATTGAAGCAGGTTCCGTCTTGTGAATTCTTTCCAATTGAAGCGGTCAAAACAAATGTAATTGGAACAGAGAATGTGTTGACAGCAGCTATTGAGGCAGGAGTTAAGAAAATTATCTGTTTATCCACAGATAAAGCAGCTTATCCGGTTAATGCCATGGGAACATCTAAAGCCATGATGGAGAAGGTTATTGTTGCAAAATCCAGAACAGTATCACCGGAACAGACAAGCATTTGCTGTACAAGATATGGAAATGTACTTTGTTCTCGTGGTTCTGTAGTTCCTCTTTGGATTGACCAGATTAAGGCGGGAAATCCGATTACCATTACAGAGCCTACTATGACACGTTTTGTCATGAGTCTTGAAGAAGCTGTTGAGCTTGTTGTATTTGCTTTCCAGAATGCAGAGTCCGGAGATATTATGGTTCAAAAAGCGCCAGCTTGTACAATAGAAGTACTTGCTCAGGCCGTAAAAGAGTTATTCCATTCTGATGATGAAATTAAAGTGATTGGCATTCGCCATGGCGAAAAAATGTATGAAACATTACTTACAAATGAGGAATGTGCCAATGCCATTGATATGGGTAACTTCTATCGTGTGCCATGTGACAAGAGAGACTTGAACTATGATAAGTATTTTAAAGATGGTGATGTTGAACGTAATACTTTAACAGAGTTTAATTCTAGTAATACGGATTTATGGACTGTGGAACAGGTAAAGTCAAAACTTTTGGAATTAAGCTATATTAGAGAAGAACTGAAAGCATGGGAAAGTAAATAGGAGTGAAGCGGCGATGAATATATTAGTAACCGGAGCAAAGGGTATGGTTGGAACAGCCCTCGTTGCCAATTTAAAGAATATTAAAGAGAATAAAAACAGAACACGTCCCAATCTTCAGATTGATGAAATCTATGAGTATGATTTGGACTCTACAATGGAAGATTTAGATACATATTGTCGAAAAGCAGATTTTGTTTTTAATCTTGCAGGAGTAAATCGTCCGGAAAATCAGGAGGATTTCATGAAAGGAAATTTTGGTTTTGCTTCTGATCTCCTGAACCTTTTAAAGAAATATGAAAACAAGGCAACAATTATGTTGAGTTCTTCTATTCAGGCAACATTGTCGGGAAGATTTGGTAATTCAGAATACGGACGTTCTAAAAAAGCCGGAGAGGATTTGTTTTTCTCTTATGCCGAGGAAACAGGAGCAAAGGTTGCTGTTTACCGTTTTCCGAATCTTATGGGACACAGCCGTCCAAAATATAATTCTGCAGTGTCTACATTTTGCTGGGCTGTGGCAAACGATGAGGAATTTACTGTTAATGACCGTAGTACAGAGTTAGAACTTCTTTATATTGATGATTTAGTAGAGGGAATGTTTGATCTTCTGGAAGGTAAAGAACAGCATTGTGAGTTTGACGGTGTAGAAACTGTTCTGGATGATTATGGAAAATTTTGTTGTGTGCCTGTAACTCATAAGGTTACATTAGGTGAAATTGTGGATCTTTTGGAACAGTTTAAAGAGCAGCCAGGTACATTAATGATGCCCAAGATGCCGGAAGGTTCTTTTGCAAAGAAACTTTACAGTTTGTATTTGACTTATCTTCCAGTAGACAAGTTTAAATATGCGTTAAAGATGAATGTAGATGATCGTGGCAGTTTTACAGAGCTGGTACATACAGTAGATTGCGGACAGGTAAGTATTAACATTAGTCGTCCAGGGATTACAAAGGGAGAGCATTGGCACAATTCAAAATGGGAACTTTTTATTGTAGTTGCAGGGCATGGACTGATTCAGGAGAGAAATATCCATACAGGTGAAACTGTGGAGTTTGAGGTAAGCGGAGATAGAATCGAGGCAATTCACATGATACCGGGGTGGACACATAACATTATTAATTTAAGTGAAACAGAAAATCTAGTAACAGTTATGTGGGCAAACGAAAGTTTTGATCCAAATCATCCTGATACATTCTTTGAGAAGGTGAAAGCGTGAGATTAATTATTTTAGGCGCAGGTGGACATGGAAAAGTAGTGGCAGATCTTGCAAAGCAAACTGGGAAATATAAAGAAATATTTTTCTTAGATGATAATTCTCAAGAAGCAGAGGTTATCGGAAAGTGTTCTCAGTATTTAGAGTTTCAGTCTGCTGATACAGAAATGTATCCGGCATTTGGAAATAATACTGTAAGAATACAGTGGGAAAATAAGCTGCTGGAAGCAGGGATAAGCCTTGCAAAGATTATTCATCCATTGGCTTATGTAAGTCCTTTGGCAGAAGTAGCACCTGGTTGTGTCATTATGCCTTATGCAGTTGTAAATACCGGTACAAAAATAAAAAAGGCATGTATCATCAACATTGGCGCTATGGTAGACCATGATTGTATTCTGGAAGAGGGATGTCATCTTGCACCGGGAGCGATTGTAAAGGGAGAAAATCATTTACCGAAAGGAATGAAAGTTGACTCAGGAGAAGTGGTGCCATTACAATATTATAGTTAGAGAAAAAAGTGTGTAAGAAAGTTAGCTTCAAAACGTAGAGTGGAAGGGAATAAGAAAATGGAATATAATTTTAAATGGAAAAATAATGGCAGAACAAAACTGTGTATCGGACTTGGAACACGTCCGGAAATTATTCGTCTTGCTGCAGTGATTAAACGAGCAAGGGAATATTTCGATACATGTGTAGTTTATTATAATCAGAACTGGGATAAAAATCTTTCTACTGTATTTTGGGAGGATTTTGAGTTAAAGAATAACGAAGGTGAATTTGGACCAGATATTTTGGTCCCTGTTGTTGGAGAGAATCTTGGTGTTACATGCGGAAACATTCTTGGGAGAAGCTATGAAATATTAAGTGACCTTCAGCCAGACGGATATTTGGTATTGGGAGATACAAACTCTTGTCTTTCTGCAATTTCCGCAAAACGTTTGCATATTCCATTATTCCACATGGAAGCCGGTAATCGCTGTAAGGATGAGTGTCTGCCGGAGGAAACAAATAGAAGAATTGTGGATGTTATCTCAGATGTAAACCTTTGTTATTCTGAGTTTGCACGAAAATATTTGGCAGATACAGGACTTCCAAAAGAAAGAACTTATATGACAGGTTCTCCTATGGCAGAAGTATTGCGTGGGAATTTAGACAAAATTCAGGCATCAGATGTATTAGAACGTATGGGTCTGGAAAAAGATAAATATATTCTTTTATCTGCACATCGTGAAGAAAATATTGATACAGAAAAGAATTTTACAAGTTTATTCACAGCAATTAATGCATTGGCAGAGAAATACGATATGCCAATCCTCTATTCTTGCCATCCAAGAAGCAAGCAGAGATTGGATAAAAGTGGATTTAAACTTGATCCAAGAGTTCGAGTAAATGAGCCGTTAGGATTTAACGATTATAACTGTCTTCAGATGAATGCGTTAGCCATTGTAAGTGACAGCGGAACATTACCGGAAGAAAGTAGTTTCTATTTATCTATTGGACATCCGATTGCAGCAGTTTGTATTCGTACATCTACAGAAAGACCGGAAGCTCTGGAAGCAGGAGATTTTATCTTGGCCGGAATTACAACAAAAGAACTTTTAAATGCCACAGATATGGCAATTGAAATGAAACAAAAGGGTGTACTTGGAAAACCATGTCCGGATTATGTGGATGAGACAGTATCTATGAAGGTTGTTCGCATTATTCAGGGATACGTGAATGTTGTAAATAAGATGGTTTGGAGAAAATAAGTAAACGCCAAATAGCGAGTACCTTGACATTTTTAGGCGGCTGTAAAAGCAGCCGCCTAAAAATAGTAAGTACTTTTTCAAAATCATCCGATGTGAGATAATAGCTAACTCTTTTCCTCTGTTTTTTGGTCATTTATCATTGCTACAATATTCATTGCAGGTAATACAATTGGTGTCATTCCCGGTTGGGTAGTTATACTGGAAATATAACTTCTTATATATGGAAACATAATAGCTATAGTGTTTTTTTCTAAGAGATCTTTATTTTCCTGTTTTGTACTGAAGATTGCTATTCCTTTTACGTTTACATATATTGTTTCATTTACATCGGATACTGTTGTTGATAAAAAGACTTCATATTGTTCTTGGTCAAGTTTAGTCAACTGATGTTCGAATTGGACACCTAGCTCTAAGTCTTCTAGCGCAACACTTTTTTTCTAAAAGTGCTTTCTATAATTTCAATTTTCTCCAAAACTAAAGAACTTTCATATTTAGATTTAACTTTCATACTTTTCTCCTAACATGCAACAGCAAGACTTTCTTGGAAATAATATGCTGAAGAAATTGTGTCTGCATGTAAACGCAAAATAGCGAGTACCTTGACATTTTTAGGCGGCT
>UMED01020479.1_pt1 | contig 40406 bp, 40 predicted proteins | sample 1964661 | NCBI WGS metagenome assembly UMED01 (sample SAMEA4836011, study PRJEB28245) | human gut metagenome | biome: gut microbiome; material: fecal sample | place: Denmark | collected 2008
TACCAACTTATGAAAAGATAATCAGAAATTTAGTAAGTTTTTGCACTTAAAAAATTATCAATCAAATCAATTCGCACCATAAGATTTTGAGAAATTCCCATGTTAATTCCCAATAAAATCATTCCCACGAAAAGATATCTTGAGGCTTCCTCAGACCACGGAATGCTATAAAATATCACATATCTTGTAAATGTTTGTACGAAAATAATTACCATAATGGCAATTAACATGAGCCCTATAATTCCATTCACAATTCTTTGCACTTTTTCAAAAATACATTTTGCTTTTTCCATAATTTTCCTCCTTCCTTTCTATTTTGCTTTTGCAATTCTTTCAAGGGTTTCCTTATAATCTGCGCCATAGGTATCACGAACATCCTGTGTTAATGAAATGAGCTCCTCCTTATCCGGATGTGTTATAACCATTCCTTTATTTTCAAGCGTATCTAACGCTTCTTCATCCATGGTACGGCTCAATTCACGCTCTTTTATATTTTCTTCTTCCATACATTCTGTAATAATTGCTTGATGTTCTTCGCTTAAAGCATTCCATGTTTTAGGCGCCATAACAAGAAAAACCGTAGAATATACGTGTTCTGTAATAGCCATTTTTTTGTTTACTTCTACAACATTGTTTTTATCAATTACCGTAGATGGATTTTCCTGTCCGTCAATAGCGCCCTGTTGCATTCCTGTATATGCCTCGCTCCAAGCCATCGGAACCGGATCCGCACCCAATGCTTTCCATAATTTTTGATGAATTTCATTTTCCATAACTCGAATTCTCAATCCTTTAATATCTTCTGCGGAATTTACATCTTTTTTAGAATTTGTCAAATTTCTAAATCCTGACTCCCAAATTCCCAAGCCCTTTAATTCCACCTCAGAAAGTCTGTTTAGAAAATCCTGTCCTATTTCACCTAAAAATACTTTATCTGCATGTTCTGTACTCTCTATTACATATGGCAAATCAAAAGCAGCTATGTCCGGAATAAAGTTCGCCAACACGCTTTGATTTACAACTGCAATATCAAGATTTCCCAACTCACAGGCTTCTATATTATCTCTCTCGGATCCTAATTGTCCGTTATGAAACACAGAAATATTGATTTCTCCGTTTGACTTCTCATAAACGCTTTTCGCAAAGTCCTCCATAGAAATTCCAATTGCCCCATCTGCTGCTGATGCTTGCGCCATGCGCAAATGAACGGTTCCGTCTTCTTCGTATATTGTCCCTTTTTTTCCACACCCTGACAAGGATAAAAACGTAACCGTCGCTACCATTGTCATCATTATTTTCAACTTTTTCCCCATACTTTCCTCCTTAAGGTGTCTGCAAAGCCCCATCCCTGAGTCTGGTTTGTGTCCATGTAGTCACGGTATTTTCGCAGGGATATTTTTTTGCTTCGTCTTCATCAATATCTACACCCAACCCCGGTTTATCGTTTGCATATACATATCCATTCTTAAACTCCGGCAATCCCGGAAATACATCTAAAAGTGCTCCTTTCGGTCCTTTTAAATCCTGAATTACAAAATTGGGCGGCTCTATTCCGGACCATTCCTGTACACCAAAATTTTGAGCTGCTAAATCAATATGTATGTTTGCCGCATGAGCTACCGGTGACATATCTCCGGGACCGTGCCATGCTGTACGAACACCAAATTGTTCCGCAAATATCTGCAGCTTTCTCGCCGGGGTAATACCTCCGATTTGGCTTAAATGTACCCGAATGTAATCAATATATCTCTCCGTAATTAAAGTTTTCCATTCGCAGGCATTATTAAATAGCTCTCCCTGCGCAATTGGAATACTGGTCTGCTCTCTCAAAACCTTTAACCATTCAATTTGTTCCAGCGGTACCGGATCTTCTAAAAAAAATAAATCAAACGCTTCTAATTCTTTTGCCAATTTTACCGCTTCTATGGGTGCAATCCTCTCATGTACATCGTGTACCAGTTCCATATCATACCCAATTCTATTTCTTATCTGCTCAAATAGTTTTACCGTATCTCTCATATATTTCCTAGAGTCTAAATAAACACCCGGATGCGCACCCATAGGAGCTGACTTAGGAGTACATCCATATGTCTCGCCTCCATATCCTCCACATTGACAACGCAGATGTGTTATTCCCATTTCTTGAAATCTTTGAATGTTTTCGCAAATTTCCTCAATGTCTTTTCCATCTACATGACGATAAACAGGAATACCCTCCCTGACTTTTCCGCCAAAAAGTTGATATAACGGCATTCCGGCCAGCTTTCCTTTAATATCCCACAGAGCCATATCAATACCTGATATAGCATTATTTTCAATCGGACCGTTTCGCCAATATCCGTTTTGGTGCATTAATTGCCATAACTCGCTAATATTCTCTGCATCACGACCAACCAAAAGTGGTTTTAAATAATTTTCAATCAAGTGCTGAACGGTAAGATGACGATATGCAAAAGTTGCACATCCAAGTCCATAAAGTCCCGGCTGGCTAGTTTCTACTTTTACTGTTACTAAATTAATCCCTTCCGGAGCTGTGCAAATCGTTCTAATGTCTTTAATTTTTACTCCCATATTTCCCTCCCTTTATACTTGTATGACGAGTGATAAGTTGATTATATTTTAACTTGTCATACATGTCAATATATAATAATATTTTCTTTTAATATACGTTATTTTTCAGCTTATTTACTAATTCTTGTTGTTCTTTTTTGTTAATTTTTTCAATCAATAGAATTAAAATCAAAAAAGATTGTGCAACAGCGCAGTTTCTTATAAACGAAAAAAGCAGGCACTTTTATGTGTCCGCTTTTTATATAATCTCCTATATTTTCTTCATTGCTTGGTTCATGTGGTTCCACATTGCACGATAAGCTTTTTGTGAATTCTTCTCCTTAAATGCTTCTAAGATTTCCGTATGGCAATCAATTCCCGATTGGAAGCCAAAAAGAGCATTCATCTGGTTGTGATTTTTTCTTGTCTCTAAAAAAACCTTGTGAAGAGACTTCTCCAAAAGTTGATTTCCTGATGCTTTACAAATAACTTCATGAAATTTCAAATCCGCATTTACAAAAGCATCCCTTTCCCCCTCATATTTTTTCATTTGCTTTAAATACTTCTCTAATTCTGATACAACCTGACTGTCTCCCCTCTCTACTGCCAATCTGCACGCATCCGGCTCTAAAATCCTGCGAAATTCCAATACTTTTTCAATATCCTTACAGTCTTCAGAAGTAATTTTATTGTCTGCTTCCTCCCAATTTTCTACTTGGCTGTTGATAAGATATGTTCCCTTTCCATGCACACTTTCTAATACGCCGATGCCAATCATATATTGAAGAGCTGCTCTGACACTGGAGCGGCTGACACCCAAAGTAGATGTCATCTGATTTTCCGATGGTATTTTCTCACCTACTTTCCAGTTTCCTGCTTCTATATTTTCTTTTAAATATTCTACGACTTGCTCTGTTACATTTACTTTTTTTATTCTCATTTTTATTCTTTATTTAACCTCTTTATACAGCACTTTTTTATTTTATCTTAATTTTACAGCATTTTACAATTCTTGCCTACTGTAATTTTAATATTTCTGTCGTTTCTTTTTCGTCTACGCAAAAAATCGCTCAGACCTATAATCCAAGCGATTTTAACTTTACTATTTTTTTATCAATCTTATTACAAAAATCTCCTTATCGGAACCGTAATCACTCTCAGCACACCATAGAAAATTTTCTTTCCCGTACTCATTTCCTTAGCCTGATACTCCGGTCCATACTCGTATTCACCACTCTCTGTCATAGTACGACTGGCAAGTTTATCCCTCTCTGCCTCTTGTCTGATTTGTTCATTAAGAGCTACAGAGTCTACTGCCAGCATTAATTCTGTATCCTGATATGTACTGCGCATATCCATATTATAAGATCCCACTAAACTCATTCTTTCATCAATCAAAACCGCCTTTGTATGACTGGAGTGCTCGCCCATAAACTCATACACCTGTACACCGGTTGCCCAGATTTTCTCTTTCTGATTAAGATAATCTGTGCATCCCCATGGGTTCGCCCCACTGGAAACATCATTGGTAATAATCTCCACAGTTTCCGTTTCTTCGCATATCTGTGTTAAATCCTCATACATTTCTTTTCCACAGATAATATATGGAGTGTAAACGGTAATATTTTCTCCTGTTTTCATTAGCTCCGTAACAGAATGCCACATCAAAGGTTCTTTATTTTCTGCCTTTATGGGATTTTGTAAAAGAGTAACTTTATTTGTATCTACTGTCAATTCCTGCCAGTTCCACTCTTCGTAAGCATCCGGATATAATTCTCGCAATTTTAGACTACGTTTTTTTAAATCCGTCAAACATTGTTCAATTTCTTCTGTTTGCTTTTTACACTCATAAGGTTTACTGTCCTTTAAGTTCCAAATACTTTCAAAATACTGTTTTAACTGGTCTATAGAACCCTGTATATTTTCATCCTCTTTATAAACAAACAGTTCTCTGTCTAAATTTTGACTTTCTGAATAATCTCCCAGAAATAGATTTGTTGTATTTCTTCCTCCCAGAAGATACATTTTATTATCTACAATTACATATTTGTCGTGAAGTCTTGCCTGTAGTTTCCACGGCTTTAATAAGTTCACAGGATTATAAATCTGTACTTCAACATTTTCGTGAGATGCTAATGCCTGAAACCACTGGCTGGATTTCATTTTCATATCTATAAACCCATTTCCACCATCTACAATAACTTTTACCTTAACTCCACGCTCTGCAGCTTCTAAAAGAGAACACATCACATCTTTGCCACTGCTGTCTGCATTAAAATCAAAGGTAGACAATATGACTTCCTTCTGCGCCTCGCTGATCATTTTTAAACGATATTTTAAGGCTTCTACATTATCGTCTACATAAGCTACTCTCTCTTTGCCATTTGTATCTCCATAACAGTCTTCTGCCTGAAACTCTTTTTTGTAATTACTGGAAACTTTTTTATGTCCCACATAAGGCAACGTCAAAGCTCCTACGTAAGCAACCAGAAATACTGTAATAATTTTTCCTATGTGTTTAATCGTACTCACTCCTATTCCAACAATCTCCTGACTGTTTCCTTTATTCAAAGGGTAAGTATAATTACTTTATATACAGAAATCAAGAATCCTGACACAGGTTATAGAAATATAAGATTTTTCATTTATTCTTTATAATATAATTCACAAGACCTTCTGCTTCAATAATTCTCTGCATAAATTCAGGGAACGGCTGAATTGGATATTCCTTCTCTTTGGAAAGATTACGGATAATACCGTTATCAAAATCCACTTCCACCTCATCGCCTTTTTCAATATCTCTGGCAGCCTCCGGACATTCTACAATAGGGAGTCCGATATTGATGGCATTTCTGTAAAAAATACGGGCAAAGGTTTCCGCAATTACACAACTGATGCCGGCGGCTTTAATTGCCATAGGAGCATGTTCCCTTGAAGAACCGCAGCCAAAATTTTTGTTTGCCGCCAAAATATCACCTTTTTTTACTTCATTCACAAAATTTTTATCAATATCTTCCATACAATGAGCTGCCAATTCTTCTGCCTTTGATGAATTTAAGTATCTGGCAGGAATAATTACGTCAGTGTCTACGTTGTCTCCATATTTAAAAGCATTTCCTTTTACTTTCATTTTCTATTCCCCCAATTCTTCCGGACTTGAAATTTTTCCTGTTATGGCGCTGGCTGCTGCCACTGCCGGACTTGCAAGATAAACTTCTGATTTTACATGTCCCATTCTTCCTACAAAGTTTCTGTTTGTTGTAGAAATGCAGCGTTCTCCCTCTGCCAAAATGCCCATATAACCGCCCAAGCACGGACCACATGTTGGCGTACTTACCACAGCGCCGGCTTCAATAAAGATTTTCAGCAATCCTTCTTCCAATGCCTGAAGATAGATTTTCTGCGTTGCCGGAATAATAATGCAGCGCACGCCTTTTTTTACCTTGCGATTTTTTAATATCTGAGCAGCGCATCTTAAATCGTCAATTCTTCCGTTGGTACAAGAACCGATAACCGATTGCTGGATGATAACATCATCCTGTATTTCATCAATTGTCTTTGTATTAGAAGGTAAATGGGGAAATGCTACTGTAGGTCTTAATTTACTTAAGTCTATGGTATATTCCTCATCATAAACTGCATCTTCATCAGGCTCATAACGTTTATATGGTCGTTTGGAATGTTCCTTCATATATTCCTCAGTCTTTTCATCTACCGGAAAAATACCGTTTTTTGCCCCTGCTTCAATCGCCATATTCGCAATGGTAAAGCGGTCATCCATGGAAAGATTTTTCACACCTTCTCCTGTAAATTCCAGAGATTTATACAATGCTCCGTCAACACCGATTTTTCCAATCAGGTGTAGAATAACATCTTTTCCACTTACCCATTTGGAAGGTTTTCCGATTAAATTGATACGAATGGCAGACGGAACCTTAAACCATGCTTTTCCTGTTACCATTGCCGCTGCCATATCCGTACTTCCCACACCGGTAGAAAATGCTCCCAATGCTCCATAAGTACAGGTATGAGAGTCCGCTCCGATAATCGCATCTCCTGCCACGGTCAAACCGCTTTCCGGTAAAAGAGCATGCTCAATTCCCATTTCTCCTACGTCAAAATAGTTCGTAATCTCATGACGGGCTGCAAATTCTCTTACGCATTTACAGTTTTCTGCTGATTTAATATCTTTATTTGGAATAAAATGGTCCATAACCAATGCTATTTTATCTTTATGAAAGACACCTTCCGCTTTCATTTTTTCCATTTCGTGAATTGCCACAGGAGAAGTGATATCATTGCCCAGCACCAAATCCAATTCTGCCTCAATCAACTGTCCTGCTTCCACTTTTTCAAGCCCTGCATGGGCTGCTAATATTTTTTGTGTCATTGTCATTCCCACAAAATCCACCTCCGATTTATTTCTGCTATTGCCATTTTAGCATGGGCTTTGTTATACTAGAAATACATATTGACTATAAGAGCTATAACTTAAGCTTATGAGTTTCAAAGGAGCAAAAAATATGGATCAAAACCTTTCCCTATATCGGGTATTTTATACAGTGGCAAATACCGGAAATATTTCAAAAGCCGCTGCCAGACTTTACATCAGCCAGCCTGCAATCAGCAAATCCATTCGCAAATTGGAGGAAAATTTAGAAGTTTCTCTTTTTTCCCGTAATTCCAGAGGCGTTCAACTAACGGAAGAAGGAGAACTTCTCTACCATTACGTTCAAAACGCTTTTTATTCTCTGGAAAAAGGCGAAACACAAATCAAAAAAATTCACGAGCTGGGCATCGGACATATACATATCGGCGTATCCACCACATTGTGCAAATACGTTCTTTTGCCGTACTTAAAGGAATTTATTGAAACCCATCCCCATATTCGTATTTCCATTGAGTGTCAGTCCACTAATCATACCTTGCAGCTTTTAAAAGAAAACAAAGTTGACTTAGGACTTATTGGAAAACCGGAGCGTCTCTACCATACGCATTTTGACTCATTGGGAGAAATCGAAGACATTTTCGTATGCACAAAATCCTATATGGAGCATCTTTCCAAACGCAGCGATTACTCAGAAAATCCTTTTCAGTCTGCTACCTTAATGCTATTAAATAAAGGAAATATGACACGACAGTATATTGACGACTATCTTGCCTCCTGCCGTATGGAAGCGGATAATCTTTTGGAAGTTTCTACTATGGACTTACTCATTGAATTTGCCAAAATAGGCATGGGGATTGCCTGTGTCATACGACAATTTGTAGAAAAAGAATTGGCAGAAGGTTCTCTGATAGAAGTTCCCCTTCCTATATCCATAAACAAACGAGAAATTGGTTTTGCATTACCTGAAAATATCAGCCAAAACAAAGCAGTAAAAGAATTTATACATTTTTACAGAAAAAGCACTTCTGATTAAGCTCAGAAGTGCTCCTTTTATTAGTTATCAATCAATTTTTCTTTTCCGTTCCAGCTATACAGCTTACGAAGCTCTGCACCGACTTCTTCTAACTGGTGTTCTGCTTCTCTTCTTCTCATTGCGCCAAAGTGCATACATCCGGACTGATTTTCCAAAATCCAGTTCTTTGCAAATGTTCCGTCCTGAATATCTGCTAAAATCTGTTTCATTGCTTTTTTTGTCTCGTCTGTAACAATCTTTGGTCCTGTAATATAATCACCAAATTCTGCTGTATTAGAAATAGAATAACGCATTCCTTTAAATCCGCTTTCGTAAATCAAATCTACAATCAGCTTCATTTCGTGAATACATTCAAAATATGCGTTTTCCGGTGCATATCCTGCTTCTACTAAAGTTTCAAATCCTGCTTTCATAAGAGCTGTAACACCGCCGCAAAGCACTGCCTGCTCTCCGAAAAGGTCTGTTTCTGTCTCTACTTTAAAGGTTGTTTCCAAAACTCCGGCTCTTGCACCACCAAGCGCTGCTGCGTAAGCCAATGCTTTTTCTTTTGCCTTTCCTGTGTAGTCCTGCTGAACAGCTACCAGACATGGAGTTCCTCTGCCGATCTGATATTCGCTTCTTACTGTGTGTCCCGGCGCTTTTGGTGCAATCATAGTTACGTCCACGTAAGCCGGCGGCTTAATCTGTCCGAAATGAATTGCAAAGCCATGAGCAAACATCAGCATATTGCCTTCTTCCAGATTTGGCTCGATGTCTTCTTTATATAATTTTGCCTGTTTTTCATCATTGATTAAAATCATGATAATATCGGCTTTTTTTGCTGCTTCTGACGCTGTATAAACTTCAAATCCCTGTTTTACTGCCTTGTCCCAAGATTTAGAGCCTTCATATAAGCCTACGATTACATTACAGCCGGACTCCTTTAAGTTCAATGCGTGAGCATGTCCCTGACTGCCGTATCCGATAATCGCAATGGTTTTTCCCTCTAAAAGAGCTAAATTACAATCTTCCTGATAATAAATTTTTACTGCCATTTGTATATTCCTCCTGTTTATGTAATAAAATTAAAACTCTTCCTCATCCTCTGAAAGATAGAAAATGTCATCAGAACCTCTTGAAAGTCCGGCAATACCGGTTCTGGCTATTTCCAGAATTTCATAACCATCAAGCAAATCTATGAAAGCTTCCAGCTTTGATTTATTTCCGGTGAGCTCTACAATCATGGACTCTTTTCCTACATCTATGATATTGGCTCTGAAAATATCTACAATCGCTGTAATCCCCGCCCGCTGCTCCGGCGAAACTCTGACTTTTACCAGCATCAGCTCTCTGGTAACACTTTGATCGTCTTTTAATACTTTTACAGAAAGAACGTCTTCCAGTTTCTCTACCTGTCGTGTTATCTGCTCCAGAATTAACTCATCACCCTTACATACGACTGTCATACGGGTATAATTGGGATCTGTGGTAATTCCCGCCGATAAGCTGTCAATGTTATAACCCCGGCGGCTGAACAATCCCGAAACTCTACTCAGTACGCCGGCTGTATTTTCAACCAGAATAGACAATATTCTCTTGTTCATACAGCATCTTCTCCTCTGCCTTTTGGCTAACTTTTCTGTCATTCTACCAACTATCAAAAGCTTTGTCAATGCAATCTGAACGCTATAACTAATTAGAATGTAATACATAACTCTAAATAATGATGTTAGGGCGCAATTTCCTATGAAATGAAAAAAGATGAGACCATCACATTAAGCAAAAATCAGAATGTCTATACATTTTTAGCAAATTTGTTGTCCACATAATGTATAAATATTCTCGATATCACTTAATGCAACAGTCTCATCTTTTAAATTCCTCTGTCTCTCGCCGCTTTCATACGTGCCATCGCTCTTGCCAGAGATGCTTTGGAAACATAGTATTCCTGCATACTCTGCTGCTGACGAAGCTGCTCTTCGGCTCTTTCCTTCGCTTCTTTTGCACGTTTTACGTCGATATCTTCCGGCTTTTCAATACTGTCTGCCAAAACCGTCACACGGTTATTGATAATCTGGGCAAAACCGCCTCCCACAATAGCCACATGTTCTGTTCCGTCCTCTGTTCGAATACGCATTTCTCCGGGAACAATCGCTATCATCATATCTGCATGGTGGGCTAAAATGGTAATACTTCCGTCCTTTGCCGGGAGTGAAATACTTGTGCCTCTGCCATGATAAAAATCTTTATCGCTGGCAATTACATTTAAACCAAATGTTCCCATCTTTTCTCACTCCTTTAGACTAGGCGTTCTGCTTTGCCTTTTCGATTACTTCATCAATAGTACCTACATTGAAGAAAGCGTTTTCCGGATAATCATCCATTTCACCTTCCACAATCATTTTAAAACCACGAATGGTTTCTTTTAACGGCACATATTTTCCCGGAATACCGGTGAATACTTCTGCCACATGGAATGGCTGGGAAAGGAATTTCTGCAATTTTCTGGCTCTGGCAACGACTTTCTTATCTTCGTCAGAAAGCTCCTCCATACCCAGAATTGCAATAATATCCTGCAATTCTTTATATTTCTGAAGATACTCCTGTACCTTTCTGGCAACTTCATAATGTTCCTGTCCTACCACATCAGCTTCCAGAATACGAGAACTGGACTCCAACGGATCAACCGCAGGATAAATACCCTGTTCTACAATCTTTCTGGACAATACAGTCGTAGCATCCAAATGGGCAAAGGTTGTAGCAGGAGCCGGATCCGTCAAGTCATCCGCAGGCACATAAACAGCCTGTACAGATGTAACAGAACCATTCTTTGTAGAAGCAATTCTTTCCTGTAATTCACCCATTTCCGTAGCCAGCGTAGGCTGATATCCAACAGCAGAAGGCATACGTCCTAAAAGAGCGGATACCTCGGAACCTGCCTGTGTAAAACGGAAAATATTATCAATAAATAAAAGTACGTTCTGATGTTCTTTGTCACGGAAATATTCTGCCATGGTAAGCCCTGTTTCGGCAACACGCATACGTGCTCCCGGCGGCTCATTCATCTGTCCGAATACCAGCGCAGTTTTCTCCAGAACACCGGACTCCTTCATTTCGCTCCAAAGGTCATTTCCCTCTCTGGAACGCTCTCCTACTCCTGTAAAAATAGAATAACCACCGTGTTCTGTTGCAATATTACTGATAAGCTCCTGAATAAGAACTGTTTTTCCTACTCCGGCGCCTCCGAAAAGACCGATTTTACCTCCCTTTGCATAAGGAGCTAATAAGTCGATAACTTTAATACCTGTTTCCAATATTTCTACAACCGGACTCTGCTCGTCAAATGCTGGTGGATCTCTGTGAATAACCCAGTGTTCTGCATCATCAAGCTGTTCTCCTTTATCAATGGTTTCTCCTAAAACATTGAATAAACGTCCCAATGTTTCTTTTCCTACCGGTACGGAAATCCCCTGTCCTGTTGCTGTAACTTCCATATCCTTGCAAAGTCCGTCGCTGGATGCCAGCATAATACAGCGCACTGTGTGGTTTCCTATGTGCTGGGCAACCTCCATAACGACTTTTTTTCCGTTCAGCTCTACGGTAAGCGCATCTTTAATGCTTGGAAGGTCTTGCTCTTGGAATTCCACGTCTACAACGGGGCCCATAACCTGTACAATTTTTCCTTTATTCATTGTATAAAAACCTCCTTCCTTTATTGTTTCTTTTTCTGTGCCTTTGCACCGCTGATTACTTCGGTAATTTCCTGTGTAATGGCAGCCTGTCTGACACGATTATATTTAATAGATAAATCTTTTAACATCTCTTTGGCACTGGTGGTTGCCGCATCCATTGCCTGCATACGGGAATTATGCTCGCTGGCATAGGACTCTACCAGACAGCCGTAAATCATACCTCTTAAATAGTTGGGAACAATGGTGTTCAACAGTTCTTCCGCTGACGGAACCATCTCAATTTCTTCCTGATGAGTGTCTACCAGAAACTGTGCCGATGCACCGAAGGTAGCCTTTTTCAAAGGCAGAAGCTGCTGCTTTTCCGCCACCATTGACGCTGCATTTGCCATACGGGTATAAATAATATGTACCTCGTCGAGCTCGCCGTTTAAGTACATATCTATCATCTTTTCAGAAATGACTCTGGCCCTGTGCATGGTAGGCTTCTGAACTGTAAAGCGGAAATTTGTATCCACAGACACATCTTTTTTATAAAAATACTGTCTTCCTACCTCTCCCAGTACAAACAGTTGTGTATGCTGTTTCTTCTCCATACCCTCTTCTGCCAGTTTAAAGACATTGTGGTTATACGCACCCGCCAGTCCTTTGTCCGCAGAAACTACGATATAACCGATTTTCTTGTCTTCCGGTAAAATCTCTGTACGTTCGTCAAAATACCGGTGTTCGATCTCTGATGTATGTCTTAAAATACGTCCAATGGCAGCCTGCAAAGAGTAAAAGTACGGCTCTGTATCTGTAAGAACCTTCTTTGCTCTTTTCAGCTTTGAAGAAGAAATCATATACATGGCATTGGTAATTTTCATGGTATCCCGGATGCTTTTCATACGACTTTGTATTTCTTTTGCACTTGCCATTTTATCACCTGTTCCTGTTCTTAAATTCCTTTGCTGCCTCTAAAATCTTTTCTCCCAGTTCATCAGAAAGAACCTTTGTCTTAAGAATTTCTTCTTTGATTTCCGGATGCTTCTGATCAAAATATTCTAACATATCCATCTGGAATGCTTTCAGTTCTTTTACCGGAATGTCTGTCAAAAGCTTATGTGTAGCTACCCACAGAGTGATTACCTGTTCGTGGGAAGCCAGTGGTCTGCATAACGGCTGCTTTAACAGTTCCATCAGACATTTTCCATAGTCCAGCTGTGCTTTTGTCGTCTCGTCAAGGTCGGAAGAAAACTGTGTAAATACCTGCATTTCTCGATACTGCGCCAAATCAATTCGCATACTTCCGGATGCTTTTTTCATAGCTTTTGTCTGTGCCGCACCACCTACACGGGATACAGAAAGACCTACGTTTACCGCCGGACGAACGCCTTCGAAGAACAAATCACTTTCAAGGAAAATCTGTCCGTCTGTAATGGAAATAACGTTTGTCGGGATGTACGCAGATACGTCACCTGCCTGTGTTTCGATGATTGGAAGGGCTGTAATAGAACCGCCTCCCGCTTCTTCACTCAGTCGGCTGGAGCGTTCCAGCAGTCTGGAATGAAGATAGAATACGTCACCCGGATATGCTTCACGTCCCGGTGAACGCTCTAACAACAGAGATAACGCACGATATGCTACTGCGTGTTTTGATAAATCATCATAAACAATCAGTACATCTTTTCCTTTATACATAAAATACTCTGCAAGAGCTGTTCCAGAATATGGCACAATGTACTGCAAAGGCGCACAGTCGCTGGCTGTTGCAGAAAATACCGTAGTATATTCCATTGCTCCGTATTTTTCCAGTGTTCCTACTAATTTTGCTACCGTAGAGGCTTTCTGTCCGATTGCCACATAGATACACATTACGTCTTTTCCCTTCTGGTTCAAGATGGTATCAATGGCAATGGAAGTTTTACCTGTCTGACGGTCACCGATAATCAATTCTCGCTGTCCACGTCCGATTGGGAACATGGAGTCGATTGCCAGAATACCTGTTTCCATTGGTACGGATACGGATTTTCTGTCAATAATTCCCGGCGCTTCCTGCTCGATTGGGCGATAATCGTCTGCTTGAATTTCGCCTTTTCCGTCAATGGGCGCACCTAAGGCATCCACAATTCTTCCGATGAAATTTCCGCCTACGGGAACACCTGCTCTTTTCTTTGTACGTGCAACCTTTGTACCTTCTTTAATCCCTGTATCTTTGCCAAAGATAATGACACCGATTTCATTTCGCTTGATATCCTGTACCATTCCTTTTACACCATTTTCAAAGGTTACGATTTCGCCGTACATGGCATGGTCTATTCCGTAAACAGTTGCAATTCCATCCCCCACCCAGATGACGTTTCCAACTTCTTTTGCGCCTTCTGTGCTGTGGAAATTATCAATTTCTTCCTTCAAAATTGAAATAATTTCTTCTGAGTTGATTGAACTCAAACCGTTCACCTCCAGATTAATTTTTGTTGTAATTCATGAATACTGCCCTTTAAGCTGTTATCATATTCGTGGTCTTTTGTCCGAATAATAAATCCACCTACAAGGCTTTTATCCTCTTTCAGTTTAAGAGCAACTGCCTGTGTATGATACTGTTTTTTCAGGAATTTTTTAATTCCTTCCAACTGTTCTGCCTTTGGAGGCGTTACATAATACAATGTGGCAGATAATATGTTCTTTTGTTCATTGTAATGTTCCTGATATGCCTGAAAAATTTCGTTTAAAAGCTCTGCATGCTTGTATTTACACACAACACACAGAAAATTGTGAAGTTCCTTTGGAAAAACTCTGTTGATAACTCTCTGTTTTTGCACAAAGGATATTGTGGGATTTTCCAATGTTTTTAAAAGCTCAGGCACTTCTTTTAAAAGCCTCTGTGTCTCCAAAATACTTTCTTTGAGAACATTAAGCTGATAAAGCACTTTACCATAATTAATAGCTGTCTGTGTCATCTGCATCACCTGCTTTTGCTAAAAATTTATCGTAGAGCATATCATTGCTGTTTTCATCACTTTTCTCTAAAAGTAATTTTTTTGCTGCCTGCATAGCAAGCTGTGCAATTTCTTTTTTTGCTCCCTGCATGGCATTTTCCTGTTCCTGACGGGCAGTATTTTGCGCAGCTTCGATAATCTTTGCTGCTTCATTGTTGGCATTTTTCACAATACTTTCTCTTACCTGTCTTGCATCTGTTTTTGCATTTTCCAAAATTTGGGAAGACTCTTCTTTTGCCATTGCCAGAGATTTCTCATACTGTAATTTCAATTCTTCGGCTTTTTCACGACTTACACGAGCTTCCTCCATCTCTTTTGCTATACACGCTTTTCTCTTTTCCATAATGCCCAACACCGGACCAATAAGGAATTTTTTCATTAAGAGATAAAGCACAATCAGATTTATAATCGTCCAGACAAGGCTCCAGCCAAGACTCATCATCTTTCATGCACCTGCCTTTCCCTGCTGATTATAAGAATAAAATTAACAATCCGATAACGAAACCATAAATAGCTGTTGCCTCTGCAAGTGCACAACCAAGAAGTAATGCTTTGCTGATTTTGCTTTCTGCTTCTGGCTGTCTTGCGATTGCTTCTACTGCCTTTGCTGTTGCATGACCAATTCCTAAACCTGCTCCGATACCTGTTAATACTGCAATACTTGCTCCAATTGCTGCTGTCATAATTCATTTCTCCTTTTCATATAAAATTTAATCTTCTATTTGCTCTTTAATAAAGAGCGATGTTAAAAACACAAATACGTATGTTTGAATCAAACCATCAAACACATCAAAATACAAACTAAACGGAATCGGCAAAAGTGCCGGCATAACCGTTTTTAATAACTCCATAATTACAAATGAACCAATTACATTACCAAACAAACGCATGCATAATGAAACTGGACGAATTGCAATCTCCATGATGTTGATTGGAGCTACTAAAGCCATAGGCTCTGCAAAGCTTTTCACAAATCCCTTTCCGCCTTTTTTATGAAAGCCGGAATAGTAAATGAGAAATACGCTCATAAGCGCCAAAGCTGCTGTCACGTTCAAATCCTTGGTCGGAGGTTTAAATCCTAAAAGTCCGATTAAATTAGCCACTCCAATATAGAGCGCCGTAGAAATCAGATACGGTATGTACCGCTTTCCTTCCTCCCCCAGAATGTCTGTGAAAAAGTCGTTCAGAAAACCAATAGATGCTTCTAATGCCAACTGCTTTCTTCCCGGATTTTCCACTTTCAAATTCCGAACAAGTATAATCGACAGGATGGTTAATGCTGCCATAATAATCCATGTAACTACCACGGACTCACCTACCGGAATTCCACCAAAAATCGGAATATTGAACACGGTTTCGCATTGAAGTTCTTCCGTAATTCTTTCCGCAATATTGTTCGTAAGACATTCCTCCCTTTCTCTTTTCTATTGTCGCTGTGAGCAATAAAACAGAAATCGGCACGTGTTTTTGTGTCTTCTTATTAAATTGCTTTTAACACATTACTGCTAATCATTTCATTTGTCAATCTTTGGTTTTTTCATAAAAAAGAGAAAGTTTTCGTCAATTTTTCTTGTAGATTTTTGATGTTTTTCTTTGTTTTTGTAAGAATTTCCATGGTTTTTTATACCATTCGGTATATACTGGTTCTACCAGTTTAAAAATGCACAAATATTATCCATTTATCCTCTCATATTTTGTAAGATATGATAAAATATACACGCATATACTTATGAGGATTGCCTATATCCGTCACAGCTTGCTATAATAAACTAAAAAAGGAGGTATCTGATAGTGGAAATGCAACAACTTGTCATAGCCGGCGCCGGTCCGGCAGGGGTATCTGCCGCTTTATATGCAGTACGCATGGGCTTTCCGCCGCTGGTTATCCATAACGGATACGGTGCTTTAGAAAAGGCAGAAAAAATAGAAAATTACTACGGGCTTCCGTCTCCTGTTTCCGGAAAAGAACTGTATGAGAACGGTCTTTCTCAATTAGCGGCTCTGAACGTTCCTGTTTTAAAGGATGAACTGCTTTCAATTACATACGATGGAGAATATACCATACAAGCCTCTGAAGGTTCCTATCACACCCAAGCGCTTATTCTGGCAACGGGAACAAAAAGAAATACTCTTTCTCTAAAAGAGTTGAAAAAATATGAAGGAAACGGCATCAGCTACTGCGCAGTATGCGATGGCTTCTTCTATCGGCAAAAGGAGGTTGCCGTACTTGGCAATGGCTCTTATGCCCTCCATGAGGCAAAGGTTTTAGAACCTCTCGCAGCAAAGGTAACTATACTAACCAATGGAAAAGAACCGGATTTTTCTTTGGAAGAACTGGGTTCTATTCAATTAGAAAAAAGAAAGATTATCTCTGCAAAAGGAGAAAATTCTCTTTCTGAATTGGAATTGGAAGACCATACTGTCTTTCCCCTCGATGGCCTGTTTGTCGCATTAGGAACAGCAGACAGCACAGATATTGCCAGAAAACTGGGACTTTTCATGGAAGACAATCATATTTTAATTGAAGCGGATACCAGCACTCCTCTCCCCGGTCTCTTTGCAGCCGGAGACTGCACCGGAGGCATGCTGCAAATCGCAAAAGCTGTATATGAAGGCGCACTTGCAGGAACATGTGCCGTTAATTATTTAAAGTCAAAAAAATAAAATTATATATTTAAAGGAGGCTATTCTTATGGCTATGGAATTTACATCTGAAAATTTTGCAAAAGAAGTGTTACAATCTGACGTACCGGTACTGGTTGATTTTTGGGCAACTTGGTGTATGCCATGTAAAATGCTGGCTCCGGTAATTGAAGAATTGGCAGAAGAAGCAAACGGACGTTACAAAGTAGGAAAAATCGATGTAGACGCAGAACCTTCTCTTGCAGCACAATACGGTATTATGAATATCCCTACTGTACTGGTGTTTAAAAATGGGCAGGTCGCTGACAAATCCGTAGGGGCTGTTCCTAAAAAACAGCTGGAAACTTTGTTAAAATAATTTAACTTATTATGCTTATAAATTTAGTAAAACAAGAGCTGCGATGTAAGATTTACTCCTACCGCAGCTCTCATTTTTCTGTCATCTTTTTATCATTTTCTGTAAGTTTTTATAGAAGTTTATAAAGCTCTTCTCTTTTCTCGATTTTTATTTCACCTCTGTTTAAAGATATATATCCCTGTTTTGCAAGCTGTTTTAAAATACGACTGACTGCTTCTCTGGCACTTCCAATAATTTTCGCAATTTCTTCATGTGTCATGGTGATACTGGATGTCTTATTTTTGGCTGCCTCATCTAATAAAAAAGAAGCAATTCTCTGTGTAAGGCTCAAAAACATCAGCTGCTGTAAAGCTTCTACTACGTCTGAAAAACGTCTTGCGGTTTCTTTATACATGAAATTTTCCAAATAAATATTTTCCTTTGTCAATGTAGAAAGAATTCGAGCCGGAATAAGAAGTACCTGTGTGAACCCTTGAGCCTCGATTTCCACATCAAAAGTAATTGCAGAAAGAATACAAGAGGCTGCCAAAAAGCAAACATCTCCTTCCCGTAAGCGATAAATAGTGACTTCCTTCCCTTCATCAGATAATAAATACGTCCTAAGGCTTCCATTTAAAACCAAGAGTCCACCAAGACATTCTCTGGCTCCTGAATAAACAATTTCGCCTGTTTCATAACTTATTACCCTAGATTCCTTAAGAATCAGCTTTTGCTGTTCCTCTGTAAGCTTCTCCCAAAATTCCTGTTGTTTTAATACGCTTTCTATTGTTTCATTCATTTTTATCCCTACCTGTCTTTAGAAAATTTCACCTTGATGCTTTAAATATTCCAAAAATGCTTCGCAACCCTCTTTGATATCCTCATAAGTTTTATCAAAATCTCCCGTATACCATGGATCTGCAATGGCTCTTGAATGATCAGTAAAATCTAAAAGCTTATATACTTTATTCTCAGAGTCTTGTCCGATTATCCTATTTATATTTTTAATATTCCAATCATCCATTCCAATAAGATAATCATATTTTTCGTAATCTGACCTTTTCATTTGAACAGCATATTTGCCTGCTGTGGAAATATGAAACTGAGCCAGCTTGTTTCTTGTTCCGTGGTGAACCGGGTTGCCAATTTCCTCTGTGCTGGTGGCAGCAGAAGAAACGAAAAAGTCAGATGCATAGCCGGATTTTGCGACTAAGTCTTTAAAAACAAATTCAGCCATGGGGCTGCGGCAGATGTTGCCGTGACACACAAAACAAACGCGTATCATGTTTTCATCCTCTCGTACACTAGATTTTCTAGCGGTATGTGATATATTTTGTATCATATTTAACCCCCTCGTTAGTTTTCCTAGAGCCTGTCTAGAAATAAATGTGATATGCAAATGTGATAAATTATGTGATAAATCACACGTCCATATCACATCGCCTTTTTCTCTAAGTATTCTTCGATTCCTTCCCAACTTTCAGCGTCCTCTTCGGTATCCATCTGAGGCACAAAGTAATCTGCTTCTCGATTCTCTAAATCGTATATCGTATAGTGTTTGTTGTTCATCATGCTTGCAAGCCGTCTGACCTCTTCTGTAGCGTCTCCCGTTGCGACATGAGTGTACACGTTCAACGTAATGCCAATTTCTGAATGTCCCATTATGTATTGCAATGTTTTCGGAGCCATTCCAGAACTAGCCATATTACTACAAAACGTATGTCTACAGACATGAGGGGTAATTGTTCCTTTTCCAAACTGCAAGGATTCTGAATAAATTCTGTCATGCTTCGCAATCGCCCAACGGAAATGATTTTCCCAATGAAGAGCAACTTCCACATTTTGATTCTTGTCGAACCAAATAAAGCCTTGTACAATCATTTTTCTATCTAAAGATGTAATGACGGTAGGTTTTACCTTTTCTCTAGCCGGAATGCGGGAAATAGCACGTTTGAAACAAACTTCTACGTCGTCGGACATTGGAACATATCTTATTCCTGCTTCGGTTTTCGTTGTGTCTTCGATATATATAGTCGACTTCCCATCAATCATGTTACGGACAAGCTGTTTGTTGACCTGTATCGTATGGTTCTTGAAATCAATGTCTGATACAGTCAATCCGCAAAATTCAGATATACGCAATCCCGTATTGAACAAAATATACATTCCGTCGAAATACATTTTAAAATGCTTGTCGTATCTGACAAAGTCTAAGAACCGCTTCATTTCCTCTTTCGTGATTGCTTCTCTACTCTTCGTTCCACCATATCTTTTCTTTAGCATTTCAAAGCTAAAAGGATTCTGCCGTACATATCCATTCTTTTTCGCCATAGCAAATGCTGGTCGTAATATCCCACGCAACGTACACAAGGTACTGTAATTCTTACCGTACTTGTCATGTAACTCATCGTACCACAACACCGCCATATCTTCGGTTACGTCCTTGATTTTCTTCTTTCCGAACTCATTTGTACGCATAAAGTTTAATTGTGTTGTGTAACCGTTCCGGGTAGTCTGTTTTACATCTCTCCAACGTGTCTCTATGTATCTCTCCATAAGTGATAATACACTCATATTTCCGCCAGAACTGTCGATTTCTTCAACCAAATCTTTCTGTATGAGTGCTTCTTTTTCTCTTAGACTATCTCCTCTTTTCTGATTTTTTCCAAGCGGAACCTTGTCGTTATGAGTGAGTGTCCAAGAATAAACCGTCTGCCACTTGTTGTTTACGTCCTTATAACGATATTTGTAACGACCTGTAGTCTCGTCAAAATATTCTCCTGTTCTTAATTTTCTTCCTTTTGAATCTAGTCTTTCTGCCATTGTGAATCTTCCTTTCTTTTTATTTGAATAGCGATTTCCAATCCACAAATGACATACATCACATACATACCATATCACTTTTGAATAAAAAGTGTCAATATAGTGTTCAAAAACTCCTCATTTATCAATAGAAAATCTCTGTTATGTTTTATCTTTTCCATTCCTATATCTCTAATTTCTTCCTACACATCCACGTTATTATCCCCATACAGTTTAGATATAAAAATGCCGACAAGCGGCATCGGGTGAATCTATGATTATTTAATTTCTTTACAAGGAGGATTCTACCATGAACTTAACAACAGTCAGTGACAAAAAATCTATCTTATTATCCAACATTTACCCAACTTTACATTCCCCATATCAACTGCCCAAGAATGCAGTTCGTTCAAAAGTCAAAGGAATGAATCATATTGCTATGGCTTTTTCTTTTAATCTTCCTAGCGGTCAAATAGCACACGTTACAGAAATAATAATGAATAGATACAACATCACATTCTCTGAACTGGTAAATGCCATAAACAATAATCCTTACAACTATGTTTTTGAAAAAATGCCATCTTTTTTAGGTGTAGAAGATGATATGCCTATGTATGTCCTTACAAATGAAAGTACACACTACGGAGCTGGTGGCATCTGTATCAATCACGTATTCCGTCGTATTATGAACACCATTCAAGATGACTTCTATATTTTACCTTCCTCTGTACATGAACTGATTATTGTTCCTGTACTTTCAATTGAAGTCAATGAATCCGTACTACCTAAAATGGTTCACGAAATCAATTGTAATATTGTAGACCTAAACGACCGCTTATCCAATCACACATACCGTCTAAACTACAATTCAGGAACCATTACAACAATCCCATACACAAAATAAAGGAGAACCTTGATTATGAATAAATACATGGAAGAATTAACAGAACTGTTACAGACAGGATTAGAAGAATATGCCACCTCTGAAAAATATCGTGACCTATTGCGTGTCATGAGCCTGTTCCATAATTACAGTGCAAACAACTGCTTACTGATTGCTCTGCAATGCCCCCATGCATCCTATGTCGCCGGATATACAAGCTGGCGTAACAACTTTCATCGGCAGGTAAAAAAGGGAGAGAAAGCAATACGCATCATTTCTCCTATAAAATGCAAGAAGAAAAACGAACAGGACGAAGAAAAAGAATATCTCGGATTTAAGTCTGCATCTGTCTTTGATATTTCTTCGACAGTACAGATTGATAGTATGCAACCTGTACAGATAGGAGTGGAAGATTTACAGGGTCACGTTGAAAATTACAAAGATTTCCTTCATGCGTTCCAGTCCATTTCTCCTGTTTCTGTAGATTTCCGATTGTTTGACGGAGATGCAAGGGGATATTACAGTGATGCAGAAAAAATCATTGTGATACAGGATGGAATGACGGAAAGACAAAGCGTAAAAACTTTGGTACATGAAATTGCTCACGCTATGTTACATACGAAGGAAAAGCTACAGGAGCATAAGAAAGACCGTAAGCAAAAAGAACTGGAAGCGGAATCCGTAGCTTATATCGTCTGTGAGCATTATGGCTTTGACAGTGAGGATTACTCTTTTCCGTACATCATAGGCTGGGGCGGTACTGGATTTCAAGATATTCTGAAAGAATCCATGACCGTCATACAGAAAACAGCCGACCAGATTATTACTGGTGTAAATAAATATTTTGAAAAATAATAAGAACTGATACAGAATTGATAAAACCGACATTCCAAAAGAGTGTCGGTTTTATTTTTTCCATACAAGAAAAATACTTTACCTGAAAATCCGCTTGTACACTAGGAAATCTGAAAGGGTAAAGATTTTACAGAAAAAGGTAAAGACCCATATTTACCGTAAAACCCTGATGTACACTGGGAAAAGTGTAAAAGTAAAGAAGTAAAGACTTTTTTATAATTCTATCCTACAAGAATATATTTAAGACAATATAATACATAAAGTATTGATTTATATTATATTTTCTAACTATTAACTTAAAAATATTCTTTACTTCTTTACTTTTTATAAATTCCCCTTACTACGACTGTAGTTACGGGTAAAGACTTCCGTAAATTTTCTTTACCACTTTTTCCTGTAAAATGCGAAAATCCAGTCCCCAAGCGGACTTTCAGGGAAAGAATAAATCTTTCCCTGAATCCTAAAAACATCTATATGAACTTTAAAACCTTAAAAGAAAGGGCTTATTGGCATTTCTCTAGGCTCTGTATCGTGCATGGATAACAGTTCCTGCATCTGCTGTAATTCCCTTGCCCGTCTTGCTTTCTCCCTATTTTCGCTTAACTCATCCAGTTCGTTTGCGTAAGGACTTAACTTCGCCCTACGCTCCATATCAAATTTCTTATAAAGATTCTCAAAAGTCTGTCTGACTGGCTTATTTCTCCGCTGGCTCTCCCTGTCTAAGAAATCCAGAAAATCATCCTCCATCATATTTTCCTGCTGTAAAACAGAGCGGCAAATATCTGCAACTTTATAGGACTTTTGGAGCATCCCGTCTGCATCAGCCCGCATTTTTTTAACCGCATTTCTCTCTTCAACCAGAGCTTTCATCTGAGTTTGCAGATTTGCTTTTTCCTGTTCAAAGTCTGCCTGCTGGCACTCAAAGACTCTCATGTTATCAGCAAGCTGCTCGTGTGTTTCCACTGCCTTTTCCTGAACTTCTTTCATTAATCTCGCAAGTTCATCAACTTTGTATTGTTCAATTCTCAATTTTTCTTCCTCCTTCTGTAACTGTTCTTTTCTTTGACTAAGTTCCTTTAATTGGTCTGGGGTCAATCCCTGCTGGTGCCATTCCCCATTTTTATCATAATACCCTGCCAACTGTTGCTCGATTGGCTTATTTTCCTGTTGGATATCGTACCCTTTTTCATTCAATGCCTTTCTCATTTTTCGATGCATCCCTGCAAGTTCTTTTGGATTTCTGAAAAATTTCGTTTGTGAGATAGCACATTTGACTTTTCCATTGTCTTTCTTTTTCTCCATACATGGAACAAAAATCACATGAACATGAACGTTAGTTTCATCCCTATGTATCGAGAACCCTACAATATTATTTTCTCCAAACATTCCCTCTAAAATTTCTATTACATCCCAGTACCAATAATCTCTATGGTTCTCTATCATCTCTGTATCCATCTGTATAACGATTGGACGGGCAATCACTGTATCATTTTTCCCAACTTTTGCGATTCTGGCTCCATGCTCTTTTGCGTATTGGATTCGCCTTTTCACTGCACCCGACATATCTTTTGATTGCTGTGTTTTCTCCCATAACCCTAATTCATTTCTAAAGAAAGATTCATTTTCTAGTGTTAATTCAGCATTGATATCCAAGTTTGTATGATTTACCTCACAACCATTTCGTCTATCAGTCTCCCTGTCGATATGACGGATATATCCTTCGATGCCACCATATCCCGTTTTACTCGTTTTTGTACTCGCATAACGCCCTGATTCGTGTATCTTCACACTTGCATCAAACGATAAATATCCGATTTTCTTCACCTCCCTTTTGTTCTATCCGTTATATATATTATATAACTTTGTTAAATTTTTGTCAATCTTTTTAGCGTGATTTCTACGGGACAAATTGTCCCGTTGGCTATTTCTTCCTTAATATATCTTCTTTGCGTATGTTTTACTGTATTTTCTTTCCGTCTTTTCGTCTTCTCTGTCAGAAGTGTTTCTGTTTCTCCGATAGTGTATCTCTTTTCCCTTTTCAATCTATCTCTCCGCAATGGTTGTAGCAAAATACAACGACCGCTATGCTCTTTCTCGTTATATTTTGCAAAAGAGGCTTCGCCCCTCTTGACTCCCTTTTCTCACCTCTCCGGTGAGAATCAATTTTCCATCTCCACGCTGTAAAATTGAAAAAATCATGTTACATAAATGGGTATATACCTTTCCCATAATATATCACATGATTTTCCTATTCTATGCTCCATGTTATGACCAAACCATGTCACATAAAATTCCCATAGTATGACCATAGCATGTTACATAGTTTTCCTTTTCCCGGATGTTCTTCTCATGCTCATGGTGTAAAAAATAAAATTACGAGTGCAAGTGTAAAAAAGGAGATTTTACATTATGACATTACAAGAAATCTACGAAACATGGAGCAAAGAAACACCCGACACCGAAGAAGCATTACAGAAACTTGACGAAATGGCACTTCACTTTCCTGTACCACCAGGAGAATCTATGACCCAAGAACAACAAAAAGAATATTTTTCAGATGCCTTCTATATTCCCTACATACTTCCTTATGTAAGAAGTGTAGAGCAACAAGCCTTTAGTGCCGCCTACAAGCAGGCATTCCAACTCTTTACGGAACTTCTGAAAGAATAACTGAAAAATAGCCTTTGTCCTATCACTAAATGATAAAACAATGGCTATTCTTCTAATTCTGTATCAGCATATATGATTCTAACAACTTTCTCCACAGGTACTTGCAGAATTTTACATAATGTTTCTATGGTATTAAGCGTAACATTACGGTTCTGCTTTAAAGAATCTAGCGTCCCTTTGGAAAAGTTATAATCACGAATCAAGGCATAAGTTGATACATTTTTTTCTTTCATGGTTTCCCACAAAGGGCTATAATCAATCATCTTGTACTCTCCTTATTATAAGTAGAGTATAAATTACGCCCTATACTCTTGAAATCCCCGACATATCGGGTATAATATAGTTATATTCCCGGTATTACGGGTATATGAGCATTTTACAAAAAGAAAGGAGAACATTATTATGAAACTCAAACAAGTAAGAGCATTGATGACTGCTCTTGCAATTGTGGTTGGCACTGCCCTTTGCGTATCAACCGTCTCATGGGCGAAGAGCTTAGACCCTGAACCAATTCCCATCATTAACGAACAGGGAGAAATTGTAGAATCCAACATCCAATCCGACAGAACCCTTTACTTCGGTTCCACAGTCGAACAGGACATCACAAAAACTATCTTACAGAAACTCTGTACAGCAGATGCCATCAAGAAAGACAGCTTAACAGCAAAAGATGTCAGCATCACACTCAAATCCGAACTCGTCTTTGACGAAGAGAAAAACGAATTTGTAGAATCTGAAAATGACATCAAAGATGTGATGACCGTCAAAAATGACGAAATCACATTCAGCAAAACAGGATTCTTCTTAGCAGAGGTCAGCATCAAAGATGACAAATGTAACGTTATCTTTGACATTGATGATAAAGTCTTAGCTTACGCAGACTTAAACGACTGGGTACTTTCAAACAAAACATCCAATCCTGATTTCTCTGTGAAATTTGATTCCAAAGAAATCAAATCTGTGAAATACGATGACTCCAAAGTCAAAGTTGGTACAGACGGAAAATACGTGCTTACTTACACTATCACAGATGCCGAAAACCATGTCGTAAAGAAAGACGTTCTGGTAACCGTTGGCGACAAGAAAGTCGTAAATGAACTTTCTGAAAAAGGAGTTTGGGTTGCAAATGGAAAAACAGTTGCCGGAAACAGCAGCACAACCAAACCAGTTGTAAAACCTGAGAACAAACCAAGTAAGCCAAGTAAACCAGAGAACTCTGGAAATCATGGAAACCAGAATCCATCTGTTCCAAACAGACCGGACAAACCTGAAAAACCAGAAAAGCCACAGCATGTTCATACATTCGGTGACTGGCAGGTAAAGAAACCAGCTACCTGTGAAAAGACAGGTCTTGAAGAAAGATTCTGTACAGACACAGATTGCAACAAGAAAGAAATCAGAAAAATTCCTGCTCTCGGACATGACCTCAAAGAAACGGTTATCACAGAGCCAACTTGCGGTACTGCTGGTAGCAAAGAAGTAACATGTTCCCGTTGCGATTTCAAAGATACAAAAGAAATCCCTGCAACAGGCAACCACGCTTACGGTGACTGGGTTATCGTCAAAGAAGCTACTTGTACCGAAGAAGGTTTAAGAACACAGACTTGTGCTAACTGTGGTGATGTGAAGAAAGAAGTTCTTCCAAAAGTCGACCACACATGGAATGAAGGCGAAGTTAGTAAACAGCCTACTTGTACAGAAGATGGAATCAAGACATTCACATGTACGGTTTGTGGTGATACCAAAACAGAAGTCATTACTGCTACAGGTCATGCTTGGTCAGACTGGGAAGTCAAAACTCCTGCAACTTGCGAAACAGAAGGTCAGGAAGAAAGACATTGTACAAACGAAGGTTGTACAGAGGTAGAATTCAAAGTAATTCCAGCTTTGGGACATGACCTCAAAGAGGAAATCGTAAAAGAGCCTACTTGTGGTGAAACAGGTCTCAAGAATGTAACATGTTCTCGTTGTGATTACAAAGAAGAAAACGTAGAGATTCCTGCTACTGGAGAACACAAATTCGGTGAATGGATTGTTACCAAAGAACCTTCTTGCGGAAATGCCGGAGAAGAAACACGTACTTGTGACGTATGTTATCATACAGAAACAAGACCTATCGCCCCTGTTGCAGAGCATAAATGGAATGAAGGCGAAATCACAAAACAGCCTACTTGTACCGAAGATGGTTCAAGATTATTCACATGTACGGTTTGTGGTGATACCAAAACAGAAGTGATTCCAGCTCTTGGTCATGCTTGGTCAGACTGGGATATCAAAGATTCTACCTGTGGACAGGAAGGCGAAAAGACTCGTCACTGTACACGTACAGGATGTACAGCAACCGAAACGGTTAAGATTCCAGCAAGTGAAAACCACAACTGGAATGACGGTGTTGTAACAAAAGAAGCTACTTGTACCGAACAAGGTGAAGTAACTTACACATGTAACGATTGTGGTCATACAAAAGTAGAAAAGACTCCTGCTCTTGGTCATGACTTAAAAGAAGTGATTCTCAAACAGCCTACATGTAGTGAATCCGGTTTAAAAGCTATGGTATGCCAGCGTCCGGGCTGTGACCATAAAGAAAATGAAGTTTCTATTCCGGCTACAGGTGAGCATCACTGGGATGAAGGTGTCGTAACGAAACAGCCTACATGTATCACAAAAGGTGAGAAGACTTATACCTGTGAACACTGTGGTGAAAAGAGATACGAAGAAATCGGCTTAATCGACCATCTCTGGGAAGAAATCTGGGAAAAGGGACCAGATAAGACAGTAACAGAAGTACACGCATTCTGTGGCGGATGTGGAAAAGATTTCGGACCGGGTCCTGAAGGAGCTCAAGCTGCTCTTGAACATACCATGATGGACTTCAATGATGGTTGCTCTAACTATTATGCTGACGAAGTAACCGTCACGATTCCAGGCGAAGACATCTTAGTTGGACATAAATGCAAAATGTGTGGTAAAAAAGATTACTAAAATAATCTTTCCTCTCCTACTCGCCTAAAAACGGGTAGGAGAATATTTTTTAAAGAAATACTACCTATACCCCCTACATTCAAAAGAATCGCAAAGGAGATTTAAACATTATGAAACACATGATAAAAAATATGATACAATCAAAAGGAGGATACTCATATGTCAAATCAAAACCAAAATATAAATCAAGAAAAATTTGACCAGTTTGTAGAAAAACTTTACAGCATGGGTTATGGTCCAGAACTGGAAGAACAAGAAACCAACGAAGATATTATCAACATGCTGGAAAAACACCATTTACATGAGCAAGATTTTGATTTTCCAGAAGGAAATTGGGAAAATTTCAAAGACTCTGTATTAGCCGGAAAATATGACGCTGAATTAGAGTTTGATGACAATTCAAGTTCTATGAAAGAAATTATCAAACGATATTTAAAGGGAGAATGCACATTAGATATCAACATGTCTCAGGAAACATGGTTGCGAATGAGAAAAGAAGCATTACAGGAGATATACAATGAAAACGAAAATACCAAAAAGACAATTTGATTCATTAAAAAGAAATTTCGAAAAATTCATCAAAGATTCTACACAAATAGATATTTCATGGGATTCCGAAGCTAACTGTGGAGAAGGTTTTATCCAAATTCCAAATACAATATCTCTCGGAAATAGAGAACTCACAAACCGTTTCCCATTTCATTTAATACCCATTCAATATGTCATAAGTTGTATTGTTGCTGGTTGTCATGAACAAAGACACTATCAGCAACAAACACAACTTTTCCAACAAAAACAACCATCCGAAATAGAGAAATATATGGCTCTAAGTCGTATGGTTTGCAGCTACAATGAAGATTTTTATTTATACCCTGACAATTATCGAAATATGCCACATGAAATTGATGCAGAAAAACAAGGTATACAAACAACTTATCAGTTTTTAGTAAAAACTCTGCCCACCTTTTCACCTCAAGAATGTGAACTCTTATTATTAAATTATATACAGAATAAATTAGAAAAACACCAAAACAATCGCACACAATATTATATTTCGAACAAGAAATATCACTCACTAACAGAAGTATACCAAGCCTTTGATGAAGCTATGCAACGGTCTTTAGATACACCATATAATTACTACAACTCCGAAAACATAGAGACCGATAAACGCAAAACAGCAGAAATAATTACAAACGAACAAAAAATTCGCAACTATATAAAAACACATGATAATATCACACAAAGAAAAACCGGGCGTAGCTTTCTAAATGAACAATATTGCAAACTTCAAACTGGTCCACAATGCATGAAAATGTTAGGTTCCATTACAAACCATATCATTCCTAATTGTAAAGAGGACATTCCAATTCTTGCAAATATGGATTTATCCCCCAAAAATATCATCGGAATTTCTTTACCAAATAATCCGGAAGATATAAATATTCAAGAAATTCAACAAATACGACTAAAAGACGACCCATATTACAAACAACTTGCTGAAATGGAAGCCAAATATAATCTCAGTTCTAATTCACAAAGATGTGACCGTACAACAGATTTAGAACAATATGAAAAATTATTAGAAACACCTTCTGAAAAAGATGAGTCTCTTGATTATTCTCTATAATACTACTCGTCTAAAAAGCGGGTAGGAGAATATTTTTTTCTAAATACAACACCAAATACTAAATAAATATAAGGGGCGGATACGCCCATAAAACATCCCCCTATAGGGGCATGTGCGAGAGAGAGTGTGAGAATTAGTAGATAAGCTATCAAAAACATTGATATATCAATGAAGAAGTCTTAACGAATATCGTTTTGAAATAAAATTCGTAATGTTTACATTTTCGTATGTGAAGGAGATGATTCTTAACAAGTGTTGTTTTGAAATGTAAACAGGATATCCGATAGCTTATCGAACATTCGTATTGACTAAATTTTCGTATTTGAAGGAGGTCGTTCTTATGAAGAACACAAAGAAAATCATTGCGATGACTATCGCATTCATCATGACTGGTGTCATGCTTGCAGGATGTGGCAACGGAGTTGACCACAAGGATTATATGAAAGATAGTGACTCTGTCACTGCTTCTGTCGACAAGGATGTCGAAAAGGACTCTGATAAGAAGTCTGAGACTGCTGATAAGGCAGATACAGACAAGAAGGACGAGGCTCAGTCTGAGACTGAGAAGAAAACTGACTCTGCTGACAAAGCCGATAAGGACAGCACAGCTGAGACTGAGAATCAGTCTAACAACAACTCTTCTGCTGATAACAGTTCCAATACTGGAAACAGTGGGAATGCTGGTAACAGTAACAGTGGTTCTGTGAACAAGCCAAATACAGGCTCTGGTAACAGCAATACTGGTAATAACGGCAACCATAATGGTTCTGTGAACAAGCCTTCTAAGCCATCTGATGGAAATAACAGTGGCAACTCTGGCAATAACGGCAACCACAATGGTAATAACAAACCTGCCGAAAAGCCTTCTGAGCCTGAAAAGCCTGCACCTCATGTGCATAGCTATCAAGTCGTAAGCTCTACCAAAGGAGATTGCTCTCATGCTGGTACTGTAACTAAGAAGTGCTCTTGTGGCAAGACCATTACAGAAACTGGTTCCTATGGAGACCATAACATGGTTCATCATGATGCTCAAGGACACGACGTCACTGATTATGAAGTTCACGCATTCTGTGGTGGATGCGGAAAGGACTTCGGTGCTGGTCCTGCTGGAGCTCAAGCTGCTCTTGAACATACCATGATGGACTTCAATGATGGTTGCTCTAACTATTATGCTGACGAAATTGCTGTTGGTTCCCACTGGGAAGAAACCAGTCCTGCATACGATGAATGTAGCATTTGCGGTAAACGCTAATTACTTCATGACTTCGTCAATTCCCTACCCGAATTGGGTAGGGAATATTTTTTCTACAGAAAATACTATTGCTATACTACAAATAAAATAGGCGTTGCATTCGCAACGCCAAATCACATTACACAAAAAGAATGATACATATCTTATCACTCATTATTTTCTTCAACAAAACTTTTCGTTATAAATCCTTCTATTTCGTCTTTATACTTAGAAACATCTGAAACATTACCCAAAATCAATTCCGAATACACTTCTTTACTACTTCTCGGTTTTCTAAAAACCAAATCTACACTCTTCATTTTTGTTTTATCCAATTCATTTCCCTTTAAAAGACTTTGAGGACGACCAGATGCAGTAAATCCTAATGTATAAGACCCATCTGTTGTAGCAAATGCACAATTTACTTTATTTTTCTTAAAATTTTCCTCAGCCAACAAATTATGTTCAAATAGCTTTACCATATATGGTAAAACTGCTATTTTTTCCCTCACAGAACCTTTAACAGATTTTTCAGACTTATGAGGTTTAATAAAATCAAAATCATCTTCTGTCAACAAACCCCCATAACATCTATCAAAAAACTCTTCTGCTTTTAAATTAGTATGTATTCCAATCAAATGTAAATAATTCCCCTTGTCAGCTTTTATGATACAATATTTATTTTGAAATGCTTCTGAACAAATCAAGTATTCATACTGAATAAACTTTTGCTCATATGATTTTACATTTGATATCGCTTCATTTTTCACCCTTTGCTTGAAACTCACAGTACACATATATCCTCCCATGTAAAAAGGGGAATGACAATGTCATTCCCCTATGATTTTTAGTAGTTTTCTCTACACTCGAATGGGTTTAAGGTCTCCAGTCCGACCATCTTTAGTTTTTATACGTTAGACATTTTTTCAATTATTTGTATACTATCTGTTTATCCATCAACAATACAATCTTATATTTCAGTACAAGCACTAAACATCCATTATATACTTATAGTGTATATTAGAATCATAGTGCTTTCTTTAATTTTATTATATGCAATCTTTTCGAAAATGTCAACAGGAAAAAGCCTCATTTATGAGGGAATTTATGGATTTTTTTAAATTTTACGTAGTAAAAAAGAATGACATTTTCATTCCTTCTAATCATACTATTGAATGATATTCTACATTTGAATTCCGTCATTCTTTTTCAAAACAATATATCAGCATACATATTACCTTTTCATTGTTGTGAAATTATCAAAACAATGAAAAGACGCCCCTGTACTGGGTACACATACCTGTCATGAAACAGTTCATGACCCAATCGTGCAACGTTTATGCCCGTTACACATCAGCCTTGTATTATCTATAATAATACCATTCCGGATTTGGACTTTTATAGACTTCCAATTGTCTTATTGTGAATCCACATTCCCTTACGGAAATGATGAGCATTTTCTTTCGACACTTACAGAAGCATCTATTCAGAGTGCGGTGGAATGCACAACCCGATGAAGTCTCTTTGTACCACCTGTCTGACCAAACAGTACAAATACAAACGACTAACAGATACTCAAGTTATCTGTTTTTATGTATATAGTATACCATGAAAAGACATACAAAATCAATCATAATTTTGATGTAATATATCAAAATACAAAGCCTGTATTTAGCCTTATTTTAGATTTTAAACACCCATCCGATACATTTGCCATATTTCGTGTGAAAGTCCCTTAAATCAGCAAATACAACGTTACATACGCTTACATCTTTTTATACACCAAATTATCGAGTGCTAACTCAGACATACACCCTTGTATTACAGCCCGTCTATGGTACAATTATATTAGAAATTACAATTCGTAAAGGAGACAAAAAATCATGCTCACAAAACCATTGTCTTACAAAAAAGAAGAACAAATCAAACAAGTTGCAGCCACCATGTCCGTTGAAAATATGCCATTAACCAAAGCAGCTTATCAAAATTTACACGCAATGGCAAGCGGCATCAAAACAACAGAACAAGTGATTGCTGAAATTACAGCAAAATATAAAAGAGAGGTGTAACAATGGCTGACAAAGATTTTTATCTATACGATTCAAGTGTACACACCTACCATTTCATTGGAATCGAATATTTTCTCAAAATATCTGGATGCATTGTTTCATTTTCGTTGATACAAAAACTCACTCTTTTCCCATTCTCTATGTCCAGACACCGTTTTTCATATTCCTCACGCGATAATGCTCTATCTCCAAACAGTTCTTTATTCAATCTTTCTAATTCTTCTTGAGTTTTCTGCATAAAATTCTACCTCACTTTTCTAAAAATATCCAGTTAATTTCCTATTATTTTGTAACTACATCCACAAAAAGCAAATATATCAATATAGGCTCAGCCCATCAACGAGCTGAGCCTATATTTATTTTATTTCTCCAGAGATACCTCATTTTCAGGTTCTCTGATACGGTTTTCCATACTTTCCAAATCAGCAATACGCTGTTCCTGCTTTTCTTTTTGATACACCTGATTACTTTCCACAATCTGTTTTCCAGTCATTGTTTCCACACGTCTCTCATCTTTGCTATTTCCAAAAACAACCTTATAAGAACCGTCCATACGCAACGGCAGAAAAGCCAGATTTTCATTCTCACGAGAAGATTTCAGCTGCTTTTCCGAGAAAAACATCCGCCCATACTGTCCATGCTCATGATTCAAGCCAATGCTGGCAGAAACGACACCCTGCTGATTCTTCACAGGTTTCACCAGTGATTTCGACATCTGCAACATTGCCCATTCCGACTTCTCAGCAGATTTCTCTGTTTCTTTCGCAGCGGATTCGACCGGATTTCCAGACAATTCAGCCTGTAACTCTTCTGTGAATTCCTTACACCAAGCATTGTACTGTGACTCACTCAACATAAGGTTGCTCAATGGAACAGTTCTCAATAATTCAAAAGATTTACTCTGAATCCGCATATAATCCTGCACCTCATGACTAGCTGGTACTAAACTAACAAGCATATCCAATGTATCGCCTTCCTCTGCAATGCGGTCTTCACAATAATTATCCACATCCTTCAAATACTTCTTTACATCATATACAGACCCATCCACAAGCTGATAGGTATTCAAATCCAACGGCACAAGACCTCTGGATTCTTCATAGAATTGATGTAAATCCGATGCTTCCAACACTTTGTAACTCTTATTATCTAATTCTGAGACAATATTTTTCATCAATAACACCTCTCCTTACGGGAATGAGAAGGGAGTTTTATTCTCCCTTCTTACGTTTCCTCTTCATAACAACCACTCCAACACCTGCAAATCCAGCCATTCCACCAACCAATGGCAAGAATGTCATAAAATCTGTAAATCCACCTGTGGATGGAGCTTCAAATGTCGCATGGTTACTAATCTCATACGTTACATCAAATAAGAAATATTTTCCTTCCGTAGGGTCTTTCTCTGAAAGTTTACTCTTATCAATATTATACTTCTTAATATCCTCGTCTGTAATTCTTCTTGGCAGTTCAATCACAATTGGGTCTTTCAGAAGATTTTTGCCATCCTTCGTTTTAATCTCTGTTACTGTATATCGGTCAGGATACAAGTCTTCCCAAACCACATATCCATCTGAGCCAGAAGTCTTTGTAGAAACAATTTCACCTTTACTATTCATCAAGGTAAATGTGGCTCCAGCTAACGGATTTCCGTTCTCATCAACTTTACGAATACGAATTTTATTGGGATGTGGTTTATTTTCACCTTTGTATTTATTACCACCCTGAATGGCAACACCAGACTTATTATCTACAATCTGTGTAACATATTTTTCCTTTGCAGAAAAGATATTTCCATGTTCATCCGTAAACTTACCATCAATGTCATAACCCGGAGCTGATTTTGTTTCTTGGATAGAGATTGTACCAAGTGGAAGAACCGGCATACCACCAAAATAATACAAATCATCACTTAATTCATCTACTAAATACTCTTCCGTCAAACCAGCCATGTATTTCTTTGTCTTTTCATTCCACTTAACCTCAATCACCCATTTACGCTTTGCTGTAGAGTTATATGAATCATAATCTGGCAAATTACTCTTTGTAAAATAATCATCATAGTAGCAAATTGTAAACTGTGTTCCGGCAAGCGGTGGAATCGTTGGTGTTTCTGGTCCATTCCAAGTCTTTGTAATCTCAATACCCATAGGGTCATTCAAATGCGGTTCTTTTGATGTAATCTTTGCTTTCGGATTTGCTTCTGTAACGCTGATTGTTTTATACTTCCCGTTTGACATCTCAGGGTCTAACTCAAACCCTTTTGAAGGAGTTATCTCCTGTACATAATATGTTCCAAAAGGCAGCTTATCAGCTTTTGCATGTCCATTCTCATCCGTAGTCATACGTTTCCAAGGAGCACCTGTACAACTTGAATCTTTCCAGATTCCATATACAGCTCCGGCAAGAGAATAGCATTTATTTCCATCTGTAATCGGTTTGTGGTTAGATACTTTTTCCAGTTCTCCTTCTCCTGTTTTCGGTGGCTCACTGGAAGTCTTCCTATTCTGAATAGCAGTCTGTCCACCCACTACTGTATAAGTATATGTGTTCGGGTCTAAATCATACCCCGGAGACGCTTTCGTTTCTTTGACGTAATAGGTTCCAACACCTAGTTCTGTATCTCCTGTAGCAGCATAACCTTTATCATCTGTGGTAATTGAAGTAACCGGATTTCCTGAACAGCTTGCGTTATCCCAAATACCATACACAGCACCTTTTAAACTGTAGTTCGAATTTCCATTTGTAATTGTGGTATCCTTAGATTGCTTTTGGATACTCAATCCACCGTTAGGTAAATCCAACTTCACAGTTAATCCAATGGTCTGATAACCAAAATACCATCCCGGATGGCTTGGGTCCGGTGTAGGCGTATACCACCCATCTCTCTTAAATTCAATCGTGAACATTGCAGTACCATTTCCAACAGATGTACATCTAGCCGTATAATTACCACTTGTACCAGCAACTTCATTCGCAGCACCATGCCAAGTACAATAAAATCCATCAATGGTCATATCTTGTAAAATACCACTACCAAAAGATACACTCCAACTTGCTCCACTGCCATTCGCTCCATTGGGATAATTACCACGGATAATCGTAGCTCTACCTGAATAAGTCTGTCCTACTTCTGGCATACCGTTCAAACCAGCAGTCTGAATTCCTTCTTCATCACTCATAGCTAACAATCCATCATAAATGTTTGTACCCTTCTCCGCAACAACATTCACTTTATTTAAAGTAGGCTCCATTCCTTTTCGAATATGGTTTTCCAAACAATTATCATCACAAAGTACGCTTTCCAAATACAAAGATTCTGATACAATATCAAATCTCGGAACGTCATTTTCTGAAACAGATGTTTCCACATAAATATTCATTTCTTGCATAGCATCTAATACAAAATAAATATTTCGGATTCCATCTACAACGTCTGATTCTATTTCTGGAACAGGAGTATCCAAGACTTTCTTTCCTTCCTTATCTGTAACAGAAACTGTATCTAATTTCGTATACATCGGTGCTAAGACTTCTACTTGACACCCTGTCATTGGAACATCTTCTGTAATAACTTCATCCGTTGCAGACATTTTCTTTACAAAAGACCCATCTAAATTGGAAAAGATAATTTCAGCTTTCCCCTTTACATCAATAGTAACAGGAAAAACTTCACCTGTATCCTCAATCGGCTTTACATCCGGTTTTTCTCCATTACCTTCTACTGTATCTTCTTCTGAGCCACCAAATCCTGTCTCATAAATCATTCCCTGATTCAGTACCTCAGAAACCTTATCCAGTCCATTCTTAGACACATATCCAGTAAACAATGCGGTTGCCTCAGATGTAGAAGTTCCAACTACATTATAATCTACGGTCGCACCAAAGTTTGAGGTCTCTAAACGACTTCCGTCTTCTTTTGCAGCACCAATGATATAAGCAGACTCTACAGAACCCGGTACATAGTCCACAACGTCTACACCATCATTACCAGCAGCTCCGATAACAGTAATACCTGCATCTACAGCTTTTTGGATTTCTGATTTTAATACAGACGTAGAAAGTGTTGTACGAGCATATAAGGACAAGTTAATCATATCCACATTCTCGCTGATTGCATATTCCATTGCCGCTACCAGAGAAGAAATCGTTCCGAAACCATGACTATTCATGGCTCTGATAGATAAAATTTTCGCATCTGAATTTTGACTTACAATTGCCTGTAACATAGCATCACCGTGTTCCGTTGACGCTTCTGGCTCCTCAATCACAGATACACGGTCAATTACATTTGCAGACTCTCCTACACCTGTATCAATCAGTGCAATCACATTCCCGTCTTGAGATACCGTGATTTCTTCTGAATCAGAAGTATCGGACATGATAGTGTTTAACGTATCAATTGGATTTTCCGTTTCAGAAACCGTTAACGCATCTTTCGATACGATAATCTCTTCTGTAGCCTCTTTTTCACCAGCCGCTTCTACGGGCATGTCAGGTTCTACAGACAAAGACAGATTTTTAAAATATGTATAAGCGTTCATACAAAATCAATATGTTTACCAAAAATCCGCTTGTACATTAGAAAATCTGATACAGTAAAGATTTTTACAGAAAAGGTAAAGAACCGTATTTACCTTAAAACCTTGATATACACTGGGAAAAGTGTAAAAGTAAAGAAGTAAAGACTTTCTTACAAGTCTATCCTGCAAGAATATATTTAAGATAATATAATACAGAAAGTATTGATTTAGAATATATTTTCTAATTATTAACTTAAAAATATTCTTTATTTCTTTACTTTTTATAGATTATCCTTACCACACCTGTAGTTACGGGTAAAGACTTCTGTAAATTTTCTTTACCACTTTTTCCTGTAAAATGCGAAAACCCAGAGCCTGTAAGGCTTATCAGGGAAAGAGCAAATCTTTCCCTGATAACCACTGTATTGTATATAGCAATTATTTTTTATGAAGTTACCCTCACAATGCCATTGTATCCAGATTTCAAAACAGGACGACATCGTTTTTCGATATCGTGACTTCCCATCGCATTAGGATTCATCCATTCCTGTAAATCATATTCTGCAATCAGCGGTTCCGCCTTATCCATCTTTTGACCTGTTTTATGACTCGCACTAGGGTCTTCACAATTCCACTCAGGATATTCCTTCAATAAATTAAGAAATTCCTGTTTAAAAGTTGACTTGTTTTTCATTTCACCTTTACCGCCACAATTTTTAGCGTACCACGCACGATAAAGGTCATACAGGAATCGGAAAGGAACTAAGTCCCAAACCAGTTGATTCATGATTTCACTCATGAACTGGCGTACAGGGTCATTGAATTCTTTATACTCATTCAAGGCATCCTGACACGCTTTCGGAGTATCCAATTCATAATAATTCATGTTCAATACACGGTACAAGACATATTCTAATACATCTTGTCTGTGCAGGTAATCCTGTTTGATATATTTCCGTTCTGCACCTGTAAAACATTTTGTGAACGGAATGAACAATTGTCTTCTATAAAAAGAATCCGATTTATCTCGTATTTTAGGCATAGAATTCAAACATTGAACCATGAATCCTCTGAATTGAATATCAATCGGCTGTTTGAATTTTCGATTCACAAGACAGGAATCCCCAGTCACAACTGACTTTAAATTAGCTGCTTTGTCAATATATGTTCCGACATCGTTTTCATCAACGATAATTGCTGATGCATGTAATAATGGTTCCAACATGAAGTCTTTGCTAAAATCTGAAAGTGAAATAGAAACGCATGCTTTCTTTCCGCATAAGGCTCTCATAAGTTGACATAATGTTCCTTTTCCATTGTTTCCAGATTCTGAATACAGCCACGCTGCTTTCCCCCAAGCAACATTAGGACGAATAACAGCTCCGAGAATCTGCCATAAAACATTTACAATCTCAGGGTCATCGGATAAATCAGCCATCCAACTTTCCACATCCCAATCTGTTCCATCATCTGGATTATGGATTACAGGATTTTTTGCATTGGGATTATAATTCACTTTGGATTTTGATGTAAAAATTAAATCTGGTGTAAATGGCAGTAATTGCTTTGTATCATAATCAAAAATTCCATTATTGACTGCAATCAGATTTCTAGCATTACACCGAGATTTTTTTTGTGCTAATCTTCTCAATTCAGCAATATATTTCTTCATATCGTATGTATCCATCCCGTAACGATATTGAGCTGCAATCTTTTCAAATACTCTTTGAGAAGAAACATAAATTCCCTTATTAGGACCATCACTTCGATAAATAGCCAACGGCAACCTATCTACTTCTTCCTCCCCGTCATCGTCTTCATCATCTCCTGTATCAACCAGAATGACATGATATAATGCGTTTACAATAGATGCAATCTGTGCTGATTCCAATTTGTCCATGATTTTCCATTTTTCATTCTTTGCTTTGACGGTATTTTCCAAATCAAAAGCAGATTTCAGGTTATCTAAGATGTCTCCTTCAACATCAGCCGGGGAAGGTGGATTATTAACATCCAGTGTAGCTAAATATTCTTCGGTGACCTGCCTAATTGTTTCTGATTTTGTTCTTGCCATAACGATTACCTCTTTCTTTTCTAAAGTTCTTTTTATAAGTTTCATATTTTTTCATTACGCTTTCCATTTGCCTCAGATTCTTCCATCCGAACAGGCACTCCAACACTTCCAGTAAATTATCATCCAGATAATTTCGGATAAAGCCAAGGTCTTCCGACAATGGCAAAATCAGGTCATAATCTAAGCAAAACTCACGCACAGCATAATAATTCGCACACAAGAAGTCTAAATAATCTTCTCGGTCAAAGTGAAAGTTATTATTGTTCATATAGATAACTCCTTTCCTAGATTTTGTGTCTGTTGACAGTTTAAGTATGCCACAGATTCTTTTTGACCGCTCCCTATATATACGAACTATTTAGTATAAGAAGCGCGTATATTTTTGTTATCTTTTCACATTTTATTGTTGTACCTTCATTCTATTTTTATCTATTTTGCATATTTTCACCACCTTTATCGGACAAATCACATATAGAGCATTCACTACTGATGAACCTACTCCATGAAAACTTTTTATGATAACATGCTTTATAACGAAAAAACCTCGTTTGAACTACAACTGCTTGTAGCTCTTACGAGGCTTTCATATCTACTATTTTTGAGAAACAAAAAAACGATTATGCTCATTCCGTATTCACAAAAATAAATAACTACTTTTATAACTCTTGTTATAAAGCCTCATCATTATTTTTGCGACTTTTCCGGTACAAGTACAATCGCTACTTTGGCTTACCAAAATGTCATAAAATTATGACACCGCCACCTAAAAATTATATTTCCAATATTTCATCGGTATTTAATTTCTATATTTAGACTAGCACAGCCACTTTTAATTTGTCAATATCTTGTTTTAACAACCGATATTTACAGAAAAACAGTACTGAAAATAAATCCAAACATCTGTTTTGTCTACGGTCTAAGTGCATCAATATGACACTTTTCTTTTTTCAAGATGTGATGTATGCAAATGTGATATGGAATGTGATAAATATTAATCGGTTACCTTTAATCCCAGTGTTCATGCGGTTTTTCGCATTGTTTTAGTATGTTGCCGTGGCAAATAAATAGTACCTTTATTTTCTCCATTT
>UMED01030410.1_pt1 | contig 40091 bp, 29 predicted proteins | sample 1964661 | NCBI WGS metagenome assembly UMED01 (sample SAMEA4836011, study PRJEB28245) | human gut metagenome | biome: gut microbiome; material: fecal sample | place: Denmark | collected 2008
TTCGTGTTTTAGTATTCGCTAAGAATGCAAAAGCTGACGAAGCTTTAGCAGCTGGTGCAGATTTCGTAGGAGCTGAGGAATTAATTCCAAAGATTCAGAACGAAGGATGGTTAGACTTTGACGTTGTTGTTGCTACACCAGATATGATGGGTGTTGTTGGACGTCTTGGTCGTGTTCTCGGACCAAAAGGCTTAATGCCAAACCCAAAAGCTGGTACAGTAACTATGGATGTTACAAAAGCTATCCAGGATATCAAAGCTGGTAAGATTGAATATCGTCTTGATAAAACAAACATCATTCACGTGCCAATCGGAAAAGCTTCTTTCACAGAGGAGCAGTTAGCGGACAACTTCCAGACGCTTATGGGAGCTATCAACAAGGCTAGACCAAGCGCATTAAAAGGTGTGTTCTTAAAGAGCGTATCTCTGGCTTCCACAATGGGACCAAGCGTAAAGGTTAACCCAATGAAAATAGCTCAGTAATAGATGAGAAAGTATAGAAGCGGGAACTTCTTTTGAGGTTTCCCGCTTTCTTTGTTTTCTGAAGGAAAGAGGTAGAAAACATGCGTATAGGCAGAAAAAGCCCCAAAAAAGAAAAAAGAGCAATGACGGTTTCTCTTTATGGAAACCTTCTTTTTGTGGTTTTGGAGCTGGTCATGGCAATCGTGACCAGTTCTCAGGCGGTGCTTTTGGATGCAGTATATGATGGAATTGAATTTTGTATGTTGCTGCCCTCAGTTTTTCTGATTCCACTTTTATACCAGCCCAGCAATGAAAAATATCCATTTGGGCATATGCAGTTGGAAACAGTCTTTGTGGTGGTAAAGGGTATTACCATGTCAGCGGTAACCATTGGAATGATTGCCAACAGTATGAATATTTTATTCCATGGCGGACATAGGGTTGCGTTTGGTGTGGTAGCCTGGTTTGAGTTGACGGGTATGGTCATTAGTATTTTTGTGGCCATTTATTTGAAACGTAAAAACCGGACTTTGAATTCTCCGATTATAGAGACAGAAATGCAGGGATGGAAGATTGACAGTGTGATTTCTATGGGAATGACATTGGCCTTTTTTCTCCCCATACTGGTTCCGTTTGATTGGTTCCAGAAACTGACGCCTTATCTGGACTCTATACTGGCCATTGTGCTGTCCCTTATTATGCTTCCTGAACCAATAGGTACGGTAGTGTCGGGTATTCGGGATTTACTTTTGATTTCGCCGGATGAGGAAACGATACGGGAGATAAGAGAGACTGTTGAGCCGGAATTGAAAGATTGCAGCTATTCAGAATTATATTTTGAGGTAGTGAAGACAGGGCGGAAGCTATGGATCAGTGCTTACATAAAGTTGGAAAAAGATGAGCTGTCAGTCCGGAGGTTCAAAATGTATCAGAACCGCTGTATTGCGGCTTTGGCTCAGAAATATACGGACTTTTATTTTGAATTGCTGCCGGAGATTGAGTTTGATGAGGAAGAGATTCGGCAGCAGATTATGGAGGAGAACAAAGAGACTGTGGGGGAATGATGTGGAAAACAGAGAGAAAAAATATCGTATGCCAATTCGGAAAAAGATGTTCTGGGCAATCTATTCATTGATTTTGCTTTTGACCTTTATTATCGATAGTCTTGTTTTTGTTACTTGCCGTCATGACATGGAATCCAAAATCACACTTTTTGGTAACCAGACAGTTCAGGAATTGGCTGTTAATATATCAAGAAATATACGGAATAAAGAAGAAAATTTAGCTTATAAATTATGGGAAAGTAAGTTGTTGAAAGAAAGGAAGAAAGAAGGTTCTTATCAGGAAAATAGCAAGGAAATGAAGGAGTTGATAGCACTGGTGGGAAACTCAGGTTTTCTTGTTCGTTCCTGCTATTTGAAAAGAAATAATGAATCAGAGGAGTTCTGGAGTGATGGGAATATTTCTATTGAAGAATTTAGAGACTCAAAAATTGCAAATAAGATAGAAAATGAGTGTGGAGACTTAAATCGAGGAACTGTTATGTGGCGATATTTGGAAGATGATCCAGAAAGTGTATATATCATAAAAAATATAGTGGATAGTGATACCTTGGAAAAAGAAGCAGTTTTATGCATTCAAATTCATAAGGATTTTTTTCGATCATTGCAAAATAGTAGCAATTCCTTGATGATATTATATGATGAAAAAGGGAATTTGCTATATTATTCAGATGAGTTAGAATCAGTTATAGGAGAAATATTGAAAGGTAATGATAGTGGTTTTATAACTATGGATGCACAGATTACCAAGAAAAACTGGCATATTACAACTTTGATTAGTAAAGAGCAGGCATTAAATACACTTTATCATTTGTTGCTGGTTTTGCTGGCAATAGAGTTTGTTTTTTGTGTGATAAGTTTTTGGATTGCAAAGTATGTATCTGAGAATATGACGTCTAATATAACGGCATTGATTAGCAGTATGAAGCAGCTGGAACATGGAGAGAAAGCCGATATTGTACAGGCAAAAGCGTCAGATGAAACAGCATATTTGGTAGAAGTATACAACCATATGAACCAGAAACTTCAGGAAACTATAGAATTATTAATAGAGAACAGGACTCAGAAAGAACGGGCGGAATACAATGCCCTTATTGCACAGATGAACCCACATTTTTTATATAATTCTTTGGAATCAGTAAGTGCTATGGCAAAGTTGAGTCATCAGACAGAAATTGTAAAAGCGGTTGACAGTTTAGCAAAACTTATGCGGGTTTGTTTATCTGGGACAGATTCGCAAATTGTTTTAAAAGAAGAATTTGATTATATTAGACAATACTTGTTTTTGGAGAAGTTAATTACAGGTGGTCACATAGAATGGGATATTGATTGTGAAGAAGAGATGGAGTGCTGTCTTGTACCTAAATTAATTTTGCAGCCTCTTGTAGAAAACAGTATTGTACATGGATTTAATGGCTGTATGGAAGATGCAATGATTGTAATCAGTGTAAGGACTAGTCAAAGAAAGCTTTTGGTTGATGTATCAGATAATGGTAGGGGTATGTCACAGGAGTATGCGGATGAAATTTTGGCTGGAAATGAAGTGAAGAAATATGAACAGGATAGAAGACATATTGGGATTCAGAGTATACAACAGAGAATTAGGTATTTGTATGGTGCAGAATATGGTATGCAGATAAAGACGCAGGAAAATATGGGAACAACAGTTAGGCTGGTTATGCCCATAATTAGGGGGTAATATATGTATAAAGTGTTTATTGCAGATGACAATGAGTTGACTAGGCAGGCATTAAAAAGTTCTGTTCGGTGGGAGACTCTTCATTGTGAATTTTGTGGGGAAGCATCGAATGGAACAGATGCATTGACAATGATTTTAGAGAAAGCGCCAGATATTGTATTGATGGATATTAAAATGCCAGGGATGACGGGGATGGATGTGATTGAAACGTTACGCAATCAGGGGGTTCAAAGTCTTTTTGTTATGGTTACAGCGTATGATGATTTTGCATTTATGCGTCAGGGAATGCAGATGAATGTGTTTGATTATATATTAAAACCAGTTTCAGATAAAGAATTATATTCTGTATTAACGAGAGCTGTTCAAAGTCTTTCTATGTGTATGGAAAAGAAAAAGATGGAACAAAATTATAAAGAGAAAAGCGAGTCTTATGAAGCACAACTAAAAGAAGCTAATGAGGCAGTAGAAGAGAAGTTATTTGTTGATGCAATTAATGGTTCAAAAGATTCGGCAAGGAAACTGGCAGTTGCATTAAAAAAGAAATACAGGATTCATGACTATATATTAATGCTTGTTGTGCCAGAAAATGAAAAGGGGACTGTACAGTCAGTTGATGTATTTGTAAAAAAACAGATATTAATTTTGTCAGAATGTAGTCGGATTTACCGTGTACACGTAAAAGGGACAAATTTAAAAGAAGGTTATTTGATTTTGCTGAGCTTTGAACAGACTATGTTTTTAAAGGAATATGATATACAGTCGCTTCGGGTAGCTGAATATATCTATAATCACAATGAAGAACAGGAGGGGGGCGTATATGTAACCATAAGTCATAGTTCTTCTTCTTTTGAAGAGTTGTCAGAATTGTTTAAACAGGTTATATTTTGTAAAAACAGTAGATTTTTCTTAGAAAATCAAAAAGTTATCCATTATGATAGTTTACGTAGTCACAGTGTAAGTGGTGAATATCAAAAAATGAGAAAGTTAGAAGAACTGTACGAGGCATGTCGTGAACATCAGGAATCAATTACAGATTGTATGGAAGCATTTCTAGATCAGTTTGAAGTAAACGAGATTTATGACATAGACTATGTGAAAAATATCCTGATACAGGCGGCAATTATGATGGTTTATATTTATCGGGAAAGTAGTGTTAGTGAAAGCTTGCCTTTTGGAGTGGATGAAGTTGTGAAAGAATTATCAGAAATGCATTCTTTACAAAGTGCATTTCTGTGGATGACAGATTTTGCAGAACTTTTAGAAAAGAAGGGAAATGTAAATAAAAGAATTTCGCCACAGACGAAAAAAATCTTGGATTATTTAAATAAACATTTTGCAGAACAAATATCTTTGCAGAATGTAGCAGATTATATAGGCTTTTCTGGAACGCATGTGAGCAGATTGATAAAGAATGATACAGGAGAAACTTTTGTTAGTTTACTGAATAAAATACGTATCCGAGAGGCAATACGTTTGTTAAAGAGCGGTGATTATAAGGTGTATGAAATAGCGGAACGCACAGGTTATAATAATTATGCTTATTTTTATCAGCTTTTTAAAAAGTATACAGGAGTGTCGCCCAAGGATTATGTTTGATTTGTAATATGTTTTGTTGAAATAGCTAATCTTTTTTTCTAATAAAATGTAATGTATGAGGGATTTTTTTCTGTCCTTTGGTATTGTTTAATAGAGATAGAAATTAGAAGAGCAGGAGGTAGAAATGATGAAGAAAAAATGGATTAGCTTTTTGTTGTGCCTGACAGTGGTAGCAGGTACGCTGGCAGGGTGTGGAAACAAACAGGAGCAGGAAGAGGCAAAAAGTGAAAAAGAGGCTTCAAAAGAAACGGAGGGCAAAGATACAAAAGAAGGAAGTGTTAGTGGGGAATTAAATATTGTACATTATTTATCAGAACCACAAAAAATAGCTGCCTTAGATGAATTGGTAGCAGGGTTTGAAAATGAATATCCAGATATTAAGGTAAACCAGGAATCTACAACTCTGGAAAATTATCAAGATGTTCTGAAATTAAAATTTTCTACAGGAGATGTACCGGACGTTTTATTTGGAGAACCTAAAACATATTCGGTATTCGTAGAATCCGGTAATGTTGCAGATTTGACAGATTATGATTTTGTAGACAGAGTACAGCAGAATACGTTGGAAAATGTAAAAATTGATGACAAGGTATATGGGATTCCATTAGATGTTATGGCAAATGCGGTTCTCTATAACAAAGATATTTTTGAGGAACTGCAGCTGGATATTCCTAAAACCTATACAGAATTCATGGATGTATGCTCAAAATTAGATGAAGCTGGTTATGTTGCTTGTACAGCAGGTTATCAGGATGGTATTTCTGTTGGAGCCAATTTTTATACAATATTTTATGGAACACCTTATTATAACATGAGTAATTTCGAAGATGAAATGCTGGCGGGTGAAAAGAAGGCAGGAGACTATCCAGAATTGAAACGTGCCTTGTTACAATGGCGTGAGATTATGGCTTATCAGAATGAGGATCAAAGATCTATTAATACGGATCGTGCGGAGCAGATGTTTGCAAATGGAGAAGCGGGTATGCTGATTATTGGTACATGGGGAATCGGTACAGTATCTAACTACAATCCTGATGGAAACTATGGTGCATTTATGTTTCCGTCAGAAGAAAAAAAAGAGGATAACAGAATACCAATTACAGCAGGTGATACATGGATGATGGTGAAGGATTCACCAAATCATGACGCAGCAGTAGCCTTTTTTGAATATATGACAAGACCGGATGTGAATGCGAAATGGTGTACCACAACCAAGGAAATGACGATTTTAAATGATGTGCAAACGCCGGAATTGCCGCAAGCAATGCAGGATACCGCTGCAGAGATTGCAACGGGGCGAGTTTGTAATTATACGGCTGGCACGGTGTTTTCTGGACAACAGTTTGCTGCATGGGGAGAAACATTACTTACTTTTGCGGTAACACCAGATATGACAACAGAAGAGTTTTGCGAGGAATTGGATAACCGGTTTGCAGCGGCAAATAAATAGCGGATAGGTATAAAAGAGGGAAGCAGGTATTTATGGATACCTATTTCCCTCGCTTAATAAAGGAGCATATCATGAAAAGAAAAAAATTTAATTTGAAAAAGGAAGTTGTTGATTTATCATTTCTTCTTCCAGCATTTCTTGTGTTTTTGTTTATGATTTTATTGCCGTTACTGATGGGAATACGTTATACGTTTACAGACTGGGATGGTATTTCTCAAATACAAAATTTTGTTGGCTTTAAAAATTTTCATACGGTTTTTCACGATAAAGATTTATTGATTCCTATACAAAATACGTTATTTTTTACAATAGTAACGGTAGTCTGTGTTAATGCATTGGGATTAGGTTTGGCACTTTTGGTAAATCATGAATGTAAGGGAATGAATATCATTAAAAGTATTATTTTTATTCCTTTAGTTATTAGTCTTGTATTGGCATCCCAGATGTGGATGTATGTATATAATGATTTTTTTTCTGTTATAGGGTTAGAAAATCCTTTGGTAAATCAGAAACTAGTTATGCTAGGACTTTGCGGCATGTGTATTTGGAAAGAATCAGGTCTTGCAATGATGGTTTATTTGGCGGGATTAAAAGGGATTCCTTCGGATGTTATGGAGGCGGCAGTAGTGGATGGTGCTAATGCATGGCAGAGATTTAAAAATGTTACAATTCCATTCCTGGCTCCTGCATTTACATATTGTATACCATTATGGCTTGCAGGTGGCTTACGTATGTTTGATTATTCTGCTGTGGCTACAAATGGAGGACCAGGTAGTGCTTCTACTACTATGGCTTATTATATTTATAAATATCTGTTCCCTTATAATAAAGTTGGATATGGACAAACCGTTGCGATGATATATCTGGTGGTTTGCATTGTGATATCTACTTTTGTAACAAATAGATTGAGAAAGAGGGAGATAGATTTATGAGAGAACGGAAAAAGAGAAGTTTCACAATTAACATCCTATTGCTTATTGCTTTGTGTGTAATTATCCTTGCCCCATTTTATGTAGCGATTTGTTATGCGTTTAAATCTAGGACGGAGTTTGTAAAAACAAAACTAGCCTTTCCGACATCATTGTATTTAGGGAATTTTCTGGAGGCGGTAGGAATACCACATTATTTTACCGCTTTTAGAAATAGTGTTATTGTAGCGGTGTGTATGGTGGTTTGTATTATTTTTATTTCTTCTACAGGAGCTTACATTATTACACGAAGAAATAACAAATTTTATAATATGTTTTATTATGTGTTTCAGTTAGTAATATTAATTCCATTTCAGACGTTAATGTTTCCTTTGTACAGGGAATTAAATGCGGTTCATGCTTTGAATACATTGTGGGGATTAGTTTTTGCTCAGATTGGTATGAATGTTGGATATGTAGTGTTTTTATATGCAGGATTTATTAAAGGCGTTCCGATTTCCCTGGAAGAAGCAGCGGAATTAGATGGCTGCAATAAATATCAGATTTTTTTCCGCATTGTTTTTCCGTTATTAAAACCTATTAATATGACGGTTCTTGTGCTTTCGTTTCTTAATTCGTGGAATGATTTTGCGATTTCTATGATTATTTGTCAGAAAAAGGAAATGCGAACAATACCTATGATGCAGTATGCGTTTTTTGGGGAATATTCGTCCAATGTGAGTGTAGCTTTTGCAGGGGCACTTATTGCAATGGTACCAACAGTTATTGTATACTTTTTGGCACAGAAATATATTGTAGCGGGCATGACGGCAGGAGCTGTCAAGAATTAAACAGAAAGGATAAATGATGGGTGGTATGGAGGAAGTATTACGAATAGATGTAGTTTTGGATAGGATGGAAACGGTACGGGGCACAGGAGGAGAAGTGACGATGATTCTTTTTCATGGAAATTTTTCCTGTGACCTGGGAAAAGGTGAGGTTTTGCCAGGGGGTGTAGATACACAAATTCGTAGAAAAGGGGAAGATAAGAAATTATCTGCCAGATATATTTTGCAAGGTGTGGATAAACAAGGGGAGAATTTTCGTCTTTTTGTGGAAAATAATGGTGTTTGCAGGAAGAAAGCTCCTTTGATCACAAGCCCTGTTATTTATACAGATAGAAGTGAATTGAAGTGGATGGAACAGGAAAAATTAGTTGGTACTGTAGAAGGAAATGGGGAAAATAAAGTGGTGATTAAAATATACAGGGGGGAGCAAGCATGAACATAGAAGTTACAAGGGATGGTTTAAAATTAAGGGGAAGAATGGAAAAAGCATTAGGGGAGAAGACTCCTGCCCTTATTATTTTTCATGGTTTTGGCGGTGATTCCGGCTATGGAGAAGGCAATATTTATGATTTGTTAGCTAATAAGGCAAGAGCGTGCGGCGTGGCTGCTGTACGTTTTGATTTTAGCGGCTGTGGAAGAAGCCAAGGCTGCTTTGAGGATATGGACGTTTTGCGGGAAATATTGGATGCAATAGCAATTCTGCAATATGTACAGAGTCTTCCAGATATAACAGATATTTATCTTCTTGGTCATTCGCAAGGAGGAGTGGTAGCTGGGATGCTGGCAGGATTGTATCCGGACGTGGTAAAAAAATTGATTCTTCTTGCACCGGCAGCTACGCTCAAAACAGATGCCCAAAAGGGTACTTGTATGGGAACGGTTTATGACCCGAGACATATTCCAAATGAAATTTTGGTAGATGGACAGCATCATGTGGGCGGACATTATTTTCGCATTGCAAAACACTTACCCATTTATGAAATAACATCTAGTTATACAGGGGGGACATTATTGATTCATGGAATTTGGGATAATGTTGTGGATTACCATGCTTCTATAGAATACCATCGTTGTATGCCTAATAGCAGATTGAGCCTGTATGAAGAATTGGATCATGGTATTGATGGAAAGGATAAAGAAAAAGTTCTGGAGGAGATTGGAAGATTTATAGGGAGTAATGACAGGAAGAATTGTTGAATATTTTATATTCTTTACCGCTGTTGGTAATTGTGTAAAAGACTTTGGAAATATCTAATAGATATAAAAAACTGCCGCTATGGTATATCCGTGCGGCGGTTTTTTGTATTTCACATGTCAGTTTTATCTTAACTTATCATGGTGCACATTTTGAAAGATGGTATATGCTACGAGCAATTCTTTAGGAATATTTTTATAAAAAATAATTATATAAAATAAGAAAAAACAAAATAAAAATAGTAAAAATAAACAAAATAGAAGCGTAATATTTGGAAAAAAGAGCAATATGCATGCAAGACATAATTGTATATAATAGTTATAAAAAATAATTTATAAAATATGAAGATAAAGAAAGGAAAAATCGTGTTCAGGAAAAGAAAATATTTGATGGCAATGATTCTGATATGCCTTTTTGTACTGGCGGGCATTATTTATTTTGCAAAAACCCAGGAGGAGAAACCACCACTTCTTGTAGACGGAAAGCCTGTAACACGGGAAGAACTGGATTTTTATAATGGAGATAAAGAGAGAGCTGTCAGAGGAAAGGTAATATGGAACTGGGCAGAAGAGGAAGGCATTGTAGATGAATTTTCTTATGATACTTTTTTAAAAGCGCTGAAGGCAGAGAACCACAAGCGGAAAGAACTTGATGAAAAAGGAGAGCCGGTATATGGACCAGTGGAATTTACTCCTATGCAATATTACAAGAGATTAATTGGGGAATGTGAACAGGAGTTGAAAAACAGAAAAATGGAGGAGATTTCAGAGGAAGAACTGGTTTCTTTTTATGAAAGTCATCAGGAGAATTACAGGCAGGTAGATTCTTTTACCGCGGATTATACGGTTTGGCAGGAGGGCAGAATTACCTATCAGGAAACATTGGAACTTAATGATAGTAATGTACGTGCCATGACAGAAGCGGACGAAGAACTTGCAAATAAACTTTTGCAGTTGGAGGAAGGAGGACAGACAACTTGGAACAGTGACAGCGGAGAAACAAAGCAGCTCATTTGCACGAAACGGGAGCCAGGGGGATATTTGCCTTATGAAGAGGTTTCCGGAGCAGTGTTAGAGCAGTGTACTGCAGATGAATTTGAGAAGGAATTAAGTAAAAAAATTGCAGAGTCTGAAGTTCGGGACTTTCGATGAGGAGGAAATGAATGAAACATATAGCAAAAAAGATTTCATGTATTGCATTGACTGCAGCGCTTCTGGCGGGAGGTATGCCAGTACAGGTACTGGCAGATAGTCCAAAAACGCAGCAGGAGCAGCCGGGAGAGGCGCTGCCACAAGAAGTATTGCCGGAAGAGATACAGCCGGAGACCCCTGAGCAGGAAGGCACTGGCAGTGTGCTTCCGGATGGGGAATCCCAGATGCAGGAAGAAACGCACAAGCCACAGGAACCACCACAAGAAGTGCCGCAGGAGGTACCGCAGGAACAGCCACAGGCACAGCCGGAAGAAGCGCCACAGGAGCAGCCCCAGGAACAGGCAGAAGAGGAAACAGCAGAACCGGAAGAACCGGGACGGCAGGTACCACAGGCAGGTGTCCGCGTGCTGCTGGAAGACAATTTTCAGGATGCCAGCGGATGGAAAGTAAATAAGCCTGACGCAGTGAAGATAGGAGGCGGACAGGCAGTGATTAAAGGCGCTGGTCCTAATAATGCCATGATCTCCAATGGAATGATTGCAGCGCAGAACTTTTTGATTCAGACAGATTTGGTAATCGGCGCTGGAAATACAAACTGTAATGGGAAGATTGGATTTAAGGCAGAGGACGGCTTTGAAGGACAAAGATTACAGCTTCGTTTTGACTTTCCACATAACAAGGTGTTTCTGGAGAAAGTAACGGGAAATACAGTAAATACCACCTATGGGACAGCAGAAGCAACAGTTTCTCAGGGAACACATAAGCTGGCAGTAGAAATTCAGGACAATACCATTACAGCATGGCTGGATGAAAAGGAAATTATCACAGCTACCCATGATGAAATAGGAAAAATGGAAAAAGGAAAACTGCTTTTTGCAGGTCAGTATCCGGCACAGGACTTTGCAATGGCAAACTTACGTGTTACCACCAATGAACAGCCAAGTGGGAAAGAATGTAAGGTTACACTGGAAACCTATACAGATGGGGTTTTGGATGCAGAGCAAAAAGGCGGTACTTTAACTGCAGATAAGCTTTCCGGATATAGCGGAGATTATGTAACCTTAACACAAAAGGCAAACCATGGATATGTGTTTGAGAAATACGAAACCAGTACCGACAATTTAGTTCCTATTGAAAACAACAGGTTTCAGTTAAATGAAAAATTCCCGAATATAACTGTGAGGGCATATTTCAAGACAAGAGTTCCCGGAAAAGATGAGCTATTCTTTAACGATTTCGGTGGGGACTTAGGAACACAGCCAGATGGTATCCACGCACAGGATGGAGAACTGGTGGTAGAGGTTCCAAAGGGAAGCTCCAGCAATGCCTATAGCCCAAAGCTAGACTGGACTAAGATTAGCGGAAACAAAGGTTATCGTATTTCTGTGGATGCCAGAAAAATGACAGGTGAGTCCGGAACCATGCAGATTGCTTTTCGTGGTGGAGATAGCTTTGATTCCCGTTATGTAGTTGCAATTAATTCACAGGGAAGCGCTATGCTGCTAAAATTGCACGATGGCAAAAGGGGAGAATTGAAAAAAAGCGGCTTTCAAATGACAGATAAATTTGCTCATGTTGTCATGGAAGTAAAAGGTTCAGAAATGAAACTTCTCATAGACAACAAAGAAATGTTCAGCTATACCGATAATGAGAACTGGTCCGAAATGCAGCCGACAGTACAATTAATTAATATGACAGCAGGCGCTCCGGTAGCTTTTGACAATCTTCTGGTAGAGCAGATTTGTGAGAAAAAACCAGTTGAGGTTGTTTCTGTATTTGAAGGAAAAGAAGACAAGGAACATAAGGCAGGAACAGCTACCAGTGATGTAACAGAAGCAGAAGAAGGGCAAAAAGTGACCCTGACTGCAACAGCGAAGGCAGGATACCGCTTAAAAGAGTATCAGATAGAAAACGTTGAAGTAAAAGACGGAACCTTTGTAATGCCGGCAGGAGATTTTGAAAAACTGGTGGTAAAAGCTGTTTTTGAAACAGATAAGGTAAGAGAAGGAAAAACCTTTTACGTGGACTCTGAAAATGGAGACGATGACGCAGAGGGAAATTCAGAAAAAACTGCCTGGAAGACCTTAGATAAAGTGAAAGAGTACGGAATCTTTGTGCCGGGAGATAAAATTCTTTTGAAGCGGGGAAGTGTGTTCACCGGCCAGCAGCTTGCTTTTCAGGGAATGGGAGCAAAAGGAAATCCTATTGAAGTCAGCGCTTATGGAGAAGGAAAACGCCCAAAACTGGAAGGAAACGGTGAGGTAGAAAACGTAGTATCACTTTACAACCAGGAATATGTAGAAATCCGGAATCTGGAGATTACCAATCTGGATACCCAGTACAACACGAAATTTGGGCTGAATGAAAGCAATAATACAAAAAAAGCCCTGCGGGCAGTTAATGTGTCTATCCGTAACTTTGGAACAGCCTCCGGAATTGCTATTGAAGATTGCTATATCCATGACATTAATGGAAACATTAATTTAAAGTGGAATGGCGGTGTATTCTTTGATGTAAAGGCGGACATTCAGAATGGACAGTTGACAGGTGTGCCAAGTAAATATGACAACATCAGTATTTCCGGCTGTACTTTTGAACGGGTAGACCGTTCTGCCATTAAGCTGGTAAGCTCCCAGTGGTGTAACCAGTGGGAAAAGAATGATCCGGGCGTGCCGGTTCACTGGTATCCATCTACCAATGTGGTAGTAGAAGGAAACTATATGGAATATATTGGCGGAGATGGTATTACTGTCCGCGATACAGACGGAGCTTTGATTGAACACAATCTTGCAAAAGACTGTCGTTTCCAGAATACAGGATATAATGTAGGAATCTGGCCCTTTGAGGCGGCAAATACAGTGCTGCAGTACAATGAGGCTTATGAAACCCACGGAACAACAGATGGACAGGGACTTGACTGCGATCATGCCTCTTCCAATTCTGTTATGCAGTATAACTATAGTCATAACAATGAAGGTGGTTTCATGCTGATTATGGGCGGCTATCCACATACAGGAGCAACAGTCCGCTACAATATCAGCCAGAATGACAGGGATAAAACCTTTGAATTTGCACAGGGGCTTCCTAAAGGAACTATGATTTATAACAATACCATTTATTCAGACCAGGTTTTAGACAAAGGTGTATTTTTCCTGTCTAATACAGGAGCCGGTGTAGGCGTAAATGATGGATTTGCATTTAACAATGTGTTTAGCTATCCTCAGGGACAGAAAGCCTATGGCGGTGATGCCAAGGGAGCTGGTTTGGTTCAGGAACACATGAAAATTTATAACAATGCCTATACAGGAGGTATGAGCGCTTTTGAGGCAGATGCCAAGCCTTTGCAGGCAGATGATTTGGGAATCGCAGATTTAGGAAGCGCTCCGGAAGCCCATGAAGGCAAAGATGCTGTAACAGGAAGCTCAGGATTGCTGGACGGTTATAAATTACAGGAAGATTCCGTACTCATTGATAAAGGGCTTACTGTAGATGAGGCATGGAAGCATTTTGGCGGAAACAAACTGGTAGATGGCAGAAATCATTCTCCAAGGGAGCTTTTTGAAGAAGCAAAGGCACAGAACTATGCAAGTATTGACTGCATTATGGGCAATAATTTCCCACAGGTAGCAGGCGTAACCTATGACCAGGACTTCTTCGGAGGAAGCCTTGCAAAAGGAAAACCGGATATTGGAGCGGCTGAGTATCAGAGCAAGGAGCCGGAAAAACCAGAACCACCGCAGACTGTGCTGTTAGAAGGTATATCCATTCAGAAAGCACCGGAAAAGACAACCTATACAGAAGGAGAGACTTTCAATCCAAAAGGAATGGAAGTAGAGGCTAAATTCAGTGATGGAACCACAAAGGATGTAACCGGAGAAATCAGCTACAGTGAGGAACCGCTAAAAGCAGGTGATAAAGAAATTATTATCAGCTATACATATGAGGGCATTACCAAAGAGGCTGCTCAGGGGATTACTGTAAAAACAAAGGAAGAGCCGCAGCCGCCAACACCTGAAGAACCTGAAAAGCCACAGCAACCAGAAAATCCGGATGCTTCAGGTTGGGAAATAGAAGCTGTAGAAATCGTACCGGAGAAAGCAGAAGTAAAAGCTGGGGAATCAAAACAGTTTACAGTTGAGGTGAAGGGAAAAGGAGAATTTTCCAAAGAAGTTTCCTGGGAGCTTGTAGGAAAACATCATGAAGATACCTATATAGATGAAAAGGGAACTTTATATGTCAGCAAGGCGGAAACAGCAGGAGAAGTGAAGGTAAAAGTGGTTTCTAAAGCAGATGCAAAGAAATCCGATGAAGCAGTAGTAAAAATTAAAAAGGCACAGACACAGGTGCCGGGAACAAATGTAAATAATAATGGCAACAATACCACAACAGGAAAACCAGCGGGGAACCAGGGTGTCCAGACTGGAGATGAAAGTCATGTGGTGATGCTTCTGGGGCTGCTTGCAGTGTCAGGAGGAGTGCTGCTGATTTGTAAGAGGAAAAGGCAGTAAGGTGCTATTGGACTGATTTGTTCCAGAGGTAGAAAAGCCAAAAGAAATCTGGAGGTATGAGGATTTCTTTTGGCTTTTTCTCTTTGCTGCCAATTTGTACCAGATTTAGGAAGAAAATTTGTGTCTCTGTACTATATTTATATAAAAATTAGGCCCTGAAAAAAAGAATAAAACATTAGAAAAAAAGAATAAAGAAGAATAAAAACAGAATAGAACTTAGAAGAACTGAATATAGATTTTCAAAAAAAACTGTGCTATGGTGAAAAAAATGATACAGTATAAAACAGTATAAAAGTGTAAAAAAGAAATTTTGTATGGGAGAATGGGGTATGTTAGAAGCTTATGTGGGAAAAAAGAGAGAGATTATAAGAGTATTTCGGAAAGACGGGGAATTATTTTTGGAGGCGGAAGCTGGCATAATACGATTGATTCCTCAGGTAGAAGAGATTGTACGTGTTTCCTATACGGAAAAAGAAAAGTTTTCGGATGTACAAGGATGTCATATTATAAATTTGGCAGCAGAAATGACAGAGAGCGGAAGAACTTTATGTAATTGGGATTATACAGAAGGAGAACGTGAAATTACACTTTGGACTAAAAGAATGAAGGTAATTGTCAACCGAAAAACAGGTTCGCTTCGATTTGAAAAAATGGATGGAACATTGCTTTTGCAAGAAGCGGAAAAAGAAAGCAAGATTACAGAAGAGTTTGACGTTTATCGCACAGTGATCAATGAACATACAAAAATAGAGGAGGTACGAACCCCGGATGGTATAAAACGTCGTATCAGGGAGTCACAGCGGGAATTTGAAGGAAAGCGCTGTCATACAAAGCTACAGCTTACTTTTCAGGAAGATGAACCGCTGTTTGGACTGGGGCAGGCAGAAGAAGGGATATGGAATCTTCGCCATACCACACAGTACTTGCATCAGGCCAATTTGAAGATTGCCCTGCCGGCATTAGTTTCTGGTCTTGGATGGGGAATTCTTCTTTCTACACAGAGCCCAGTTATTTTTCAGGACACGCAGTACGGATCCTATCTTTATACAGAAGCGGATGAATATCTGGACTATTATTTTATTGCAGGTGAAACACTTGGAGAGACTGTAAAAGGAATTCGCAAATTGACGGGAAAAGCAGTATTATTGCCAAAATGGGCATACGGCTACATTCAGTCACAGGAACGTTATGAAACAGCAGAAGAACTGGTGAAAACAGCAGAAGAATTCCGGCGTAGGGAAATTGGATTAGATGCATTAGTACTTGACTGGATGAGTTGGGAAGGAAATTTATGGGGGCAGAAGACTTTTGATAAGATACGTTTCCCAAATCCGAAGGAAATGATAGAGAAGCTACATGAGAAAAATATACATTTTATGATTTCTATTTGGCCGAATATGAATGAAAACTGTGAGAATTATCGGGAATTTCAGGAACGTAATCTGTTGCTTCCGGCAAGTGATATTTACAATGCTTTCAGTGAGGAAGCCAGAAAACTTTATTGGGAGCAGGTAAAAAGAGGTTTATTTTGTCATGGAGTGGATGCTTGGTGGTGCGATTCAAGTGAACCATTTACGCCTGAATGGAGTAGACTTTACAAGCCGGACCCATCTGAAATGTACCGGGATTTTGTGGATGTAGCAGGAAAAAGTATGCCTATTGAAAAAGGGAATGCTTACGGTCTCTATCATGCACAGGCGCTTTATGAAGGACAGCGCAGTGTTACAGAAGATAAAAGAGTAGTAAATTTGACACGAAACGGATATTTGGGAAGTCAGAAATATGGTACGATTCTCTGGTCAGGAGATACATATGCAAGTTGGGAGACACTTCGCAGACAGATTGTGGCAGGTCTTCAGTTTTGCATTAGTGGTTTGCCATATTGGACTTTGGATATTGGTGCTTTCTTTGTAAAATCGGGAATGCCATGGTTCTGGAAAGGGGAATATGAAGGTGGGAATACAGATCCTGCCTATCGAGAATTATATGTAAGATGGCTGCAGTATGGTGCTTTTTTGCCTATTTTTCGCAGTCATGGAACAGACTGTCGCAGAGAACCATGGAATTTTGGTGATAAAGGAGATCCTTTTTATGAAGCAATTTTGTCCGCTATCCGCTTGAGATATCAGTTACTTCCTTATATTTATTCTGTGGCAGGAGCTATTTGGTTGGAAGATGAAACAATGATGCGTCCATTGATAATGGATTTTCCAGAAGATAGTCATGTGGTAGAGATTTCAGATGAATATTTATTTGGACCATCACTCCTTATTTGTCCGGTGATGACACCTATGTATTATCAGACGGGGGGTGCAGCTCTTGAAAAGGTGCAGTATACAAGGAGAGTTTACTTGCCAGAAGGAACAGATTGGTACGATTTGTACACAAGAGAAAAGTATGAGGGAGGACAGGAAATTGAGGCTAACGCTGATATTGAGCACATACCGGTGTATGTACGTGCAGGCGCTATTCTTCCTGTTATGAAGCCAGAAGTTTGTACAGATGATGCACAGGGAAAAGAGATTTCTCTGCAGATATATGCCGGGTGTGATGGAGACTTTACTCTTTACGAAGATGCGGGCGATGGATATGCGTATGAAAAGGGAGAGTACTGTTTAACGCATATTCACTATTGCAAGGAAAACGGAAGGGTTATTTGGGAGACAGAAGGGGATTTAAGATTCAGAAAAGAAGATTTATCTATAGAAGTAATAGGAGAGGAGTAAGAAAATGGAAAAACAGATAGAAATTTTAAATGTACCAAAGCGAGTACTTTTCACAGGAGAAGAGATACCGGCGGTAGGACTTGGGACGTTTGGTTCTGATAAGTACAGTGCGGAACAGGTATCTGAGGCAGTATATGGAGCAATTAAATATGGATATCGTTTGGTTGACTGCGCAGCTGTATATCAAAATGAAAAACAGATTGGAGAAGTATTGAAAAAGGTATTTCAGGATAAAGTCGTGACAAGAGAAGAACTTTTTATCACTTCAAAAGTATGGAATGATCGCCATAGAGAGGTAGAAGCAGCGTGTAGACAGAGTTTGGAAGATTTGGGTTTATCAACGATAGATCTTTATTTTGTACATTGGCCATTTCCAAATTATCATGCACCTGGATGTGACGGAGATTCCCGTAATCCGGATTCAAAACCGTTTTCTGTAGAAGAGTTTATGGACACCTGGCGTCAGTGTGAAAGACTGGTTGATAAAGGATTGGTGCGCTACATTGGTATGTCAAATATGACGGTGAAAAAACTGGAACAGGTACTGCCATTATGTCGTATTCAACCGGCTGCGCTGGAAATGGAGTGTCATCCATCCTTCCAGCAGCAAGAACTGTTTGACTATGCGGTTACGCATAAGATTGTTCCGGTAGGTTTTTGTCCGATTGGTTCTCCATCCAGACCAGAACGTGACCGTACAGCGGAAGATATTGCAGATATTGAGATGGAAACAATTAGGAAAATTGCTGAAGCACATAATGTACATCCGGCAGTGATTTGTCTGAAATGGGCAGTGCAACGCGGAATGATTCCGATTCCGTTTTCGGTAAAAGAGCCACAGTATATTGCTAACTTGCGTTGTGCAACAGAAGATCCACTAACAGAAGAAGAAATGGAGAAAATCAGAAAGTCTGATCGTAATTGTCGTCTAATTAAAGGTCAGGTATTCTTGTGGTCTGGTGCCAGTGATTGGAAGGCATTATGGGATGAAGAATAGGAGGAAGCGGAAATGTTAAAGGGAATACCGAAAATATTATCACCAGAGCTTTTAAAAGTGCTTTGTGAGATGGGACACAGTGACAGGATTGTAATTGCGGATGGAAATTTTCCAGCAGAGTCAATAGGAAAAAATGCTATAGTTGTTCGTATGGATGGACATGGAACTTGTGAGGTTCTTGAGGCTATATTGCAGTTGTTTCCGCTGGATACTTATGTTGAGCATCCAGTGCAGTTGATGGAAGTTATGAAAGGTGATCCAGTGGAAACGCCAATTTGGGAGGAATATAAACAAATCATAGACAAAGCAGACGAACGCGGAGCAGAGGCTATAGGGCAGATAGAGCGTTTTGCTTTTTATGAGGAAGCATGCAAGGTATATGCGATTATTGCAACAGGAGAGAGTGCACTTTATGCAAATATTATGCTGCAAAAGGGCGTTGTCTCTGAAGATACTTAGAAAGTATAATGAGGAGGGGAAAACAATGTATCAGGCAACAGAAACAAGATATCAGTCTATGCCGTATCATAAATGTGGAAATAGTGGACTAAAACTTCCAGCAGTCTCGTTTGGATTATGGCACAATTTTGGAGATAATGCATCGTATGAAACAATGAGACAGCTTTGTTTTACAGCATTTGATAATGGTATTACACATTTTGATCTGGCAAATAATTATGGACCGGTTCCTGGAAGTGCAGAGAGAAATTTTGGACATATTTTTAATGAGAATTTCAGGGCATATCGTGATGAAATGCTGATTTCAACAAAAGCTGGTTACGATATGTGGAAAGGGCCGTATGGGGACTGGGGCAGCAGAAAATATCTATTGGCCAGTCTGGATCAGAGCTTGAAAAGGTTAGGGCTGGAATATGTAGATATTTACTATCATCATCGTATGGACCCGGAGACACCTCTTGAGGAAACGATGGGAGCATTGGCACAGGCAGTAAGTAGTGGAAAAGCATTATATGTAGGGCTTTCTAATTATGATGGGGAGACGATGGAGAAAGCAGCAGGGATTTTGGAAGAATTGCATTGTCCATTTGTGATTAATCAGAACCATTATTCTATTTTTGACAGAACGATTGAAAAAATGGGCTAAAGGAACAGGCGGCAGTCCGAAAAAAAGGAATTATTGCATTTAGTCCTCTGGAACAGGGAATGTTGACCGAACGGTATTTAAATGGAATTCCAGATGATAGTCGCATTAAAACGGATGGACGTTTTCTGCAGGCGGGTGTACTTACTGAAAAGCGTATGAAGCAAATCAGAGAATTAAATAATCTGGCTATTATGCGTGGTCAGACATTGGCAGAAATGGCACTTGCCTGGATTTTGCGTGATGGAAAGATAACCAGTGTTTTGGTGGGAGCTTCAAAATCGTCTCAGATTTTGGAGAATATTGGTGCATTGCGAAATACTGTGTTTACAGAGGAAGAATTAAAAATAATTGACCAGATTAGTTTAAGAGACTAAACAGAAGTGATTGGAGGAAATAAGAAATGAAGAGTCAGAAAAAACAAGCCTTAAATCCTTATCTGCCATCCTGGGAGTATATTCCGGATGGAGAACCATACGTTTTTGATGGAAGAGTTTATGTATATGGGTCACATGATTTTTATAATGGTTATGTATTTTGTATGGGTGATTATGTTTGCTGGTCTGCCCCGGTTGATGACCTTGGAAATTGGAGATATGAGGGAGTTATTTATCCGAAGACAGAAGATCCTCTTAATCGAGATGGTTCAATGTGTCTTTATGCACCAGATGTAACGGTGGGGCCGGATGGAAGGTATTATCTCTATTATGTATTAGATCATGCGCATGTGGTTTCAGTAGCTGTTTGTGATACACCAGCAGGACGTTATCAGTTCTACGGATATGTACATGACAAAAATGGTGTGCTTCTGGGAGATCGTCCACAGGATGAGCCTCAATTTGATCCAGGTGTTTTGACAGAAGGAAACAGTACCTATTTGTATACTGGATTTTGTGGACAAGGGGATAAAACGAGAACAGGAGCAATGGCAACGGTGCTTGGACCAGATATGCTGACAATAGAAGAAGAGACTGTATTTGTGGTACCAGGTTGTGAAACAAGTGATGGGACAGGATTTGAAGGACATGCTTTTTTTGAAGCACCATCAATCCGTAAAATGGGGGATACATACTATTTTGTGTATTCTTCAGAAGTGATGCATGAATTGTGTTATGCAGTGAGTAAATCTCCGACCAGCGGTTTTAGATATGGCGGAGTAATTGTCAGTAACTGTGATTTGCATATTGACACTTACAAACCAGCGGATATGCCGGCTGCATACGGTGCAAATAACCATGGGAGTATTGTTCAGATTGGTGAGGACTGGTATATCTTTTATCACCGTCATACTAATGGTACATGGTATAGCAGACAGGGATGTGCGGAGAAACTGGAAATTACAGAAGATGGTGTGATTTGTCAGGCTGAAATTACATCCTGTGGATTAAATGGTGGACCACTGATAGGTGAAGGAGAATATCCAGCATATTTGGCATGCAATATTTTTACAAATGAACCGAGTATCTATGTAGCTGGGGATAAATATCCGAAAGTTATCCAGGATGGACGCGATGGGGATGAAGAAGTGGGGTATATAGCCAATATTACAGACTCTGCAGTGTTTGGATATAAGTATTTTGATTGTGAAAATATTGACCATTTTGCGGTGACTACTAGAGGATATGCAGATGGCGTAATTGAAATCCGTACAAAGTGGAATGGTGAGGCGTTAGGACATGTTCAGCTTCACTATACGAATATTTGGAATAGGTATGAAGCAGATGCAAAAATTCCAGATGGTGTACAGGCTATTTATTTAACATACCGAGGTCAAGGAACTGCACAGCTGAAGTCTTTTGAACTGATTTCTAAGGAGTAGAAGGCATGAGAATCAGATTGGTAAAATGGAAAATATACGGTAAGGCGATGTTGCTGTTTATTTTTATAGTATTGCTAATCTGTTGCACAGCATCTTGTGCTGCGGAAAAGCAGGAATCGGAAAAACAGGAGCTTCCAAAACAGGAATTTTTAGAAAAATCTGGGGAACAGTTGAAAAAAGGAAGCATTCCCATTTATTTTTTTCATAATACGGCATGTGGGAACTGTGATGGAACAGAGGAGTTCCATGAAGTTATTAAAGAACAGATTTCAGCATATCAGGATGAGTGTCCATATGAATTGTTGGAGTATAATGTGTTTAAAACAAGCGGAAAAGAAAAATGGGATGCTATGGCAGAGGAATACCAGTTGAAAAATGATAACTATATTTTTCCTGCAATGATTTTAGAAGGAAATATATATCTGGGGATGGAAGAGATTAGAGAACATTTATTATCAGCATTTTTAGATGCATCTGGGATTTCTGCTATGTACTTTTATAGGGAAGATTGTTCGGAATGCCAAGATATGAAGGTGTTCTGGGAACAACTTCCTGAAAAAATTAATTGTGATGGGACAGAGATAGCGTGTAAAGTGATGAAACTAGAATCAAGAACAGATACTAACGGAGAACAAATTCGTAAATTATTTGAAAGTTATAAGGTTCCGGAAGAAGATCAGATGGTTCCTATTGTATTTTTAAAAGATGGTTATTTGGCAGGAAAGCAAGAGATAGAGACAAATTTGTTACAATTTTTGGAAGAGGGAAAAGGTTTTTATTCGATAAAGAATGGCGGGAGGTAAGGGCTTAATGAAGCTATGGTATCAAAAACCGGCAGAATGTTGGAGCGAGGCACTTCCAGTTGGAAATGGAAGATATGGCGGCATGGTGTTTGGGAATCCACAGGAAGAAGTAATACAGATTAATGAGGATAGCATTTGGAGTGGGAAAAAGTTGGATCGAATTAATCCGGATGCACCGAAAAAACTGAAAGAGATTAGAAATTTAATTAGGGCGGGAAAGATAGAAGAGGCACAGGAACTGACTTTATATGCATTATCTGGTGTGCCAAATTCACAAAGATCCTATCAAACCGCAGGGGAATGTTATATTCACATGCATAATATAGATGATATTACGCATTATTATAGGGATTTGGATTTGGAAGAAGGCATTGCAAATGTCCAGTTTGTTTCTGACGGTATTACATATCAGAGAGAGGTAATTGCTTCTGCACCCGCCGGTTGTATGGCAATTCACATGATGACAAAAGAAAGAGCACCATTCTCCTTTGATTGCCATTTAGGAAGGAAACATAATTTTACAGATGAAATCTTGAGCGAAGACGGAAAAATGGTGCGTTTCCTAGTGGATGGTGGAAAAGAAGGAATCTCTTTTTGTACGAACCTATCTGTGGATGTACAGCCTGAATGGATGACGAAGGGAGGGTCAGTAGAAATAATAGGAGAATTTCTTGTTGTAAAGAATGTGACAGAGTGTGTACTATATCTTGACACAGAAACATCTTTTCGCTATTCTGATTATATTGTGGCTGCAAGGGAAAGATGTCTTTTGGCAGAATCACTTGGATGGGAGCGTTTTAGGAAACAGCATATAGAGGATTATCAAAGACTTTACAGGCGGATGCAGCTTCATTATGGCCAGTCGGATATTAAAATGGAAGAAATTCCGACGGATGTGCGTTTGAAACAGGTAGAAAATGGAATGACAGATATGGGGTTGTTGGAATTATATTTTCAATATGGCCGGTATCTTTTGATTTCATCCAGCAGGGAGGGAAGCCTTCCGGCTAATTTACAGGGAATATGGAATGACAGTCTTACACCGCCGTGGGAAAGTAAATATACGGTAAATATTAATACAGAAATGAATTATTGGATGGCAGAAACTGCAAATCTTTCGGAGTGTCACTTGCCATTGTTTGAACATTTACAGCGTATCTGTGAGAATGGAAAAGAAACTGCAAGAAGGATGTATGGCTGCAATGGAAGTGTTTGTCATCACAATACAGATATTTATGCAGATACAGCCCCACAGGATCATTGTATCACATCAGCATTTTGGGTGATGGGTGAAGCGTGGTTGGCAACTCATATATGGGAACATTATCTTTTTACAAAAGATAAGAAATTCTTAAGTGAAAATTTTTATGTATTGGAACAGAGTGTATTGTTCTTTTATGACTTTTTGATTGAGGGAAAGAATGGAACGCTTGTAACGTCTCCATCTCTTTCGCCAGAAAATACTTACCAAATGGAAGATGGAACTTTGGGCGTTTTGTGTGAAAGTCCAACTATGGATACAGAAATTTTATTAGAATTATTCCACTCATATATTGGAGCGTGCCAGGTTCTTGGAAAGAGTAAAGAAGAGATTTCTAAGGCTGAAGCTGTAAAGAAGAGATTTCCACCATTGAAGATTGGTAAATATGGACAACTTTTAGAGTGGATGGAAGATTACGAAGAACCTGAACCAGGGCATAGACATATTTCACATTTATACGGGCTTTATCCAGGGAATTCTATTTCAAAAGAGTGTACACCAGAGTTATTTAACGCAGCATATCGAACATTGGAGCGAAGATTGGAAAATGGCGGCGGTCATACTGGCTGGTCAAGAGCGTGGATTATAGGGTTATGGGCAGCGTTTGGCAATGGGGAAAAAGCATATGAGAACCTGAATGCTATTCTTTGTATGGGAACTTTTCCAAACTTAATGGATAATCATCCTATGTTAGACGGTTATGTATTTCAGATTGATGGTAATTTTGGAGCTGCTGCGGCTATGATTGAAATGCTGGTGAAGAGCAAAGAAAACAGAATAGAACTTCTTCCTGCGATTACAGAGAAAACGAAAAGTGGCTGTCTCAGTGGTGTGCGTTTGAGATGTGGAGCAGAATTAGCGATGAATTGGGAAGATGGTAAGGTTATTGCGTTAGAGATTTATCCAGATAAGATTTTGGAAGAAAAATGGCCAGTTATATTATGTGTAAATGGTACAGAACATCATATTTTGCTAGAACGAAATGTGAAATTTATAGACAATTATTAGGAGAAGGGTGGAATGAAAAGAAAGATGAAAAACAAAAAGTTAAGAAATAGCGAGAGATCTTTGCTGCGTTATTATTTAATTGGTTATATTGTTGTCCTTTTCATTCCACTGTTGATATGCTCTCTCTTTTACCGAGACATGATTAAAACAATTAGTGAAGATGAGGTGCAGAAAAAAAAGAACGAACTAAGTCATAGTGTGAAGTTGGTAGATACTATGTTTAATGAGTTGAATTATCTTGGAGATTCATTATCAACAAATTCTGCAGTTAATCAGTTTAAAAGGGTAGAAGAACCCTTTGATTATCCTAAGGCATACCAAATTAATAAACTGCAGATGCAGCTGCCGGAATTATATCAAATTAATTCATCTATTTTTGACTATTTTATATTTTTTAATAAAAGTGAAATGGTGATTAATAAATCAATCGCTTATGAATATCATGACTTTTATGATCTTTATATGCATCCAGTGGATAATAAAACTTATGAAGAATGGTTGCTGTTTATCCAAAATATGTCCTCAGGATATGGTTTCCAACCAGTACAAACTTATGACTATAAAAAAGAAGACGGTACAAAGAAAGATTTCTTAGTGTATAATCGTCCGTTATTATTAAATGGTGGTAGCGGGGAAAATATTGGTTCTATTTGTTTTTTTGTTGAGAGTTCCTATATTGATGCATTAATGCCTGCCATTACGGATGATGTGGGGGAGCATTCTTAATAACTAATAGCAAACAAGAGCCAATGTATTTAAAAATTTTTGATGAAGTTGTTTCAGAAGAACAGCTTTTACAAGCATCTGGTACGGAGAACCTTTTTTTGGAGTTTGAAGGAAAAAAATATCTTTTGATGTCTCAGATGTCTGCAGAGTCGGGATTAAATTATTATATGTTGTACCCAGAGAAAAGTATTAGTGTACAAAAAACTTCAGCAATGCTGGCAGCAGTGTTTAGTATTGCAACAGCCTTGTTTGTGGGGTTAATGATAAGTTTCTATTTATCAAGGAAATCAGCAGGGTCTGTAAATGAGATATTAAAAGAAATTTCTAAAGAGACAGAATATTATGACAGTCACTTGACTGTTTTTTCGCATTTAAAGTTGGCTTACAGTAAATTAGTTCGGGAGAAATCTGTATTATCTGATGCAATTGAGAAACAGAAACCATTTATTCGAAGTGCTCTTATTAATCGTTTGATTTATGGAGATTATAGTTCGCCGGAGGAATTAAAAAAGTGGATGATATCATTGGGGGTGCCTTGGGAAAATCGAGAACTTTGTGTTTTTATTTTGCAATTTTCTGGTGGTTCTTCAGAAATGATAAATCAAAATACGTCATGGCTGGATTCCTGTGTGATTTCTCTTTTAGAGATTTTAGAACAAAAAATACCAGATAGTCTCTATATTAATTCTGGAGAGAGCCAGGTGATTTTAATCCTTAACGAAGATGACATGGAGGAAAGCGTATTTAGGGAAAAAGCGGAGCAGTATATTGGGGAAGTTAAGGAGGAACTTCCGGCTAACATTGCTGAGCACATGTTTGTGTATGGGGGATCCTGCGTCAAACACTTTTCGGATATTCATAAATCATATAATCAGGCAATGCATACGTTTCGAAAAGAAAAAGAACAGTTTGAAAATACTATTATATGGGATAGTGATAACTCTGATATTATGCCGCTTTATCCACCAGCAGATATGGAAATGCGTTTGAATCATTTGGTTTTGCTTGGCGATGAAAAGGGGCTGCATGATGAGTTAAGAGAACTGTTGAATACCTATATCATTCAGAATACTATGCCAATTTATTTGCAGCAATTATTTTTAACGGAACTTCAGATTATCATGTTTAGAATACTTCCGGTTGTTAATATGGAAAAAGATGAGTGTAGAGAATATTATCAACAATTAGAAAAACATCATGGAAGTTCTCTTTTGGAGCAGATTACAAAGACGATAAAAATTTATGAATCTGTATGTAGTCATGTCAGAAAGAAGAAGGAGGGAGTGGATTCCAGTCAGATTGTCCCTGCTATTGTAGCATATATAGAACGGAATTACGGAGATTGTAATCTTTCGCTAAGTAATGTCGCAGCAGCTTTTGAACTTAGTGAGTCGCACTTATCTACGATTTTTAAGCAAGAAATGGGTATGAAGTTTTCCTCTTATCTAGAAGGAATACGGATTGATAAAGCAAAAGAACTGCTAGGAACGACAAAGATGAAAGTGAGCGAGATTTCTGAACAGGTTGGGTATTTTTCTGTGAATTCATTTTGCCGGGCCTTTAAACGAGTGACAGGAATTAATACTTCAGAATATAGAAACGGTGTGAAAAAGTGAATATAAGGGCTGAAAAATGGAATAGATACCATTTTTTCGGCTCTTATTTTGTGCAAAAAAACGGTATATTGAAAAAAAGAATTGAAAATTTACTTTTTAATATAGATATTATATAGTGACATTAACAACTAAAGCGGGGTACAAGAAATTGTGTTGTACAGTTAGAAAGGGAAGGTGATAGTACATATGCTTAAGAAAAAAAGAAAGGAAGAGGGGACTGGAAAAAAGGTATCGGCTGTATCCGCTGGTGGACTTAAAAAATATTTTCAAGCACACTGGCAATTATACTTAATGATGCTTCCGCCATTGATTGTATTGTTAATTTTTGCATATGGTCCCATGTATGGTTTGATTCTTGCATTTAAGGACTATAAAGTGAGTCTTGGTATTGGGGGAAGCCCCTGGGCAAGCGACTTTGGTTTTGGAAACTTTATTCGTTTCTTCGATAATTACAATTTTTGGGAGTGTTTAAAGAATACACTAGTTCTCTCAGTATATACTATGCTAGTGGAGATACCAACAGCAATCGTGCTGGCTCTTAGTTTAAATTATGTAAAGAATAAAGTGTTTAAGAAGGCAGCGCAGATGATTACATATTGTCCGTATTTTATTTCTACCATTGTATTTGTTGGTATTATTAATATGTTAATGGACAATCGTATCGGCGTTATTGGAAGCTTTTTATACAATAATTTTGGTATCAATATTCTTGGAAGTCCAGAGCTATTTCCATCACTTTACGTCTGGAGTGGAGTATGGCAGACAGTAGGCTATGGCTCGATTATTTATGTTGCAGCTCTTGCCAGTGTGGATATGCAGATTCATGAGGCAGCGATTATTGATGGTGCCACTTTGTTGCAGAGAATCCGTTACGTAGATATTCCAGCTATTCTGCCAACAGCAGTTATTATGATGATTTTGAATATGGGAAGAATATTAAATACGGGATATGAAAAAATTCTTGCAATGCAGAATCAAATGAATCTTAGTACGTCAGAGGTGATTTCAACATATTCCTATAAAGTATCTCTGGTTTCCACGTTTCCAGATTTTCCTCTTGCGACAGCAATTGGTATGTTTCAGTCTGTAATCGGTCTTATTCTGATTTTGATTGTAAACAAGATTGCAAAAAAAATTTCTGGAAATGGGCTTATGTAGAAAGGAGGAAGACTGAAGTGAGAAAGAAAAGGATTACTCAGGATAGAATTGTTTATTTTATAAATTATATATTACTGGGGCTATTACTGATTACGATTCTGTATCCTTTGGTTTATGTTGTCAGTGCATCTTTTAGTTCAGGTGAAGCATTGGCATCTGGAAAAGTAAGATTATTTCCGGTAGAACCAACACTTCTGAGTTATAAAACAGTATTTGAGTATGATGCAATTTGGGTAGGATTTGTAAATTCGATTATATATACTGTGGTTGGGACAGTGGTCAGTATGGTACTTACTCTTTTGGCAGCATATCCGTTGTCTAGAGATGATTTTCGGGGGAAGAAAGTACTTTCAAGTATATTTCTTTTTACCATGATGTTTTCAGGGGGGTTGATACCAACCTATATGTTGGTTAAGAATTTAGGCTTAATGAATACAATGTGGTCTATTATCCTTCCAACTGCAGTTAGTGCGTATAACGTTATTGTGGCAAGAACGTTTTTTAATCAGACGATTCCTAAGGAATTGCTAGAGGCATCACAAATGGATGGATGTTCGGATTTTAGATTCTTTTCACAGATTGTTATTCCATTATCAAAGCCAATTGTTGCAGTGCTTTGCTTATGGATTGCAATTTCATTATGGAACGGATATTTCAATCCGCTTATTTATATTAATGAAGAAAGTAAATATCCACTTCAGCTTGTGTTACGTAGAATCCTATTGATGTCACAAGTGAATTTTGCAAACGCAAATATTGATCCGGCACGTGTTGCAGCTAATCGTTACCTTAGCCAAATGCTACAGTATTCAACAATTATTATTAGTAGTTTGCCGTTGATGATTCTGTATCCATTTATTCAGAAATATTTTGTAAAAGGTGTGATGATTGGATCTGTGAAAGGATAAAAAATTAATGAAAAGGATATAAACAGCGGTTTATATAAAAACATTACGAGGAGGTTAAGTAATGAAGAAAAAAATGTTAATCAAAAAAGCAACAACATGGACAATGGTAGCAGCAATGACGATGTCAGCGGCGATGACTACTGCGTGTTCAGGGAATGGAGAGAAAGAAAAGGAAGGAAATGAGTCCTCTGAGCGTAAATCTGTAAGTGATGTTACGTTTCCGTTGGAGGAAAAACTGGAGCTAGATGTATTTGTATATGGAACTGGCGGAGGCGGTGGATTTTATTCTAATAACTATGTAACAGATTGGATAGAAGAGGAAACAAATGTTAAGTTGAATTTCATTTATGACTTAGATGGAGATGATGCGAAAACAAAGTTAAATCTGATTATGACAGATCCAGAATCCATACCAGATATTTTTCTGGCAACACATTGGACGAAATCTGAATTGATGTCCTATGGCTCACAGGGACTGTTGCTTCCACTTGATGATTACTTAGCAGAAGCACCAAACTGGAATGCATTAAATGAAAAATGTCCGACCAGAAAAGCTGATATCACAATGTCAGATGGACATATTTATACATATGGTGATTCTAATGAATGCTTTCATTGTATGTACCAGAACCGTATGTGGATTTACAAACCATGGGTAGATGAGCTTAATGGTGGTAAAATGCCAGAAACGACAGAAGAATTATATGAGTTTATGAAAAAGGTTAAAACAGAAGATCCAAATGGAAATGGAAAAGCAGATGAAATTCCAATGACTGGTTTCGTTGGAGGTTGGGCAACGGATCCGACTGTATGGCTTACAAATGCATTTATTCAGTGTAACAAACCGCTTAGCAATACGAATCCGACTCCAGGTGCAGGACTTGTAGTAAGCGAAGATGGTAAGATTGAGTATCAGGTGATGAAGGAAGAGTATAGAGATGCACTGGCATACATGAATAAATTATATTCTGAAGGTCTTCTGGATAGCCAGACATTTACTCAAGATGAGACACAGTTTACTGCATCTTTAGATAGCGAAGAAAATATTGTAGCACTCTATGCAGGTGGTGGTGTAAATGTGGATGGTAAAAACTTCTGGGCGAATAAACCAGGCAAATGGCAGGATTGGACTATTTTGGAGCCGGTAGAAGGACCAGATGGTGTGAGACTGGCAGCAAAATCTTTGACAGATTATTTTGGTTCTTGTCTTGGCGTGGTTTCTGCAAGTTGCAAAAATCCTGAGGTAGCAGTAGCACTGTTCGATTTCTTGGCTTCTGAAGAAGGTACACTGGTACAATCATTTGGTCCGCAGGGACTTGCTTGGGATTATGTAGATGAAGGTACTGCACTGGATGGTGGTACTGCTAAATATGCAAATTACAAGATTGATGAAGATTATGATTGGGTTGGCAATGGCTATAAGAAAGCATATGGAGATCATAGCTATTGGTTGTCAGATGCAATGATCGGCAGCAGAACAGTTGATTACAGAAATGGACAGTTGATTGAAAATCCGGAATTGAATACAGAATATACTTTCCAGGCAGCAGCACAGAAATATGAACCATATTCTCCCAAAGATGAATCCATTGTTCCAAATCTTGTTTTTGAAGGACAGGACGCACAAACAATTTCTGAAAGTACAATTACCATTGGCGGTTATGTGGATCAGTCTATGGTTCAGTTTATAACAGGTGAGCTTGATATAGAAAAAGACTGGGATGCATACCTTGAACAGTTACAAACAATGGGAGTAGATAATTTCCTGGAAATTTATCAGAAGTATTACGATGAATATACGAAAACACAGAAATAGTTAAAAATATGTGATATAAAAAGGAGAAGGATGTAATGGCAACAATGACAGGAGCAATTTTACCGGGAAATAGTACGGTAGAGTTTAAAGAGTTTGAAATTCCGAAACCTGGATATGGACAGGTATTAATTAAAACAAAAGCATCTACAATCTGTGGAAGTGATATTCGTTGTATTTATAGAGAACACGTTGGGAAAGGGCCGGAAGGATATATCCCAGGTACTATAGCAGGACATGAACCATGTGGACAGATTGTGGAGGTGGGAGAAGGTTTAAAAAGATTCAAAAAAGGGGACAGAGTAATTGTTTATCATATTTCTGGCTGTGGAGTTTGTCATGATTGTAGGAAAGGTTATTACATTTCATGCAAAAGTGAACATAGAAAGGCGTATGGATGGCAGAGAAATGGAGGTATGGCGCCATATATTCTTGCAGAGGAAAAAGATTTGATTGCGCTTCCTGATGAATTGACATATAAAGATGGTGCTCAGGTTGCCTGTGGTTTTGGAACTGTTTATGAGGCAATAGAAAAAATTGGAGTCTCTGGTAATGATGCAGTGCTGGTAACAGGTCTTGGACCAGTGGGACTTGCTGCTTTAATGTTGGCAAAATGTATGGGTGCAACTAAATTAATTGGTGTGGAGATGAATGACGGAAGAATTGAACTTGCGAAGAAACTTGGATTGGTAGATGCGGTGTTTAAGCCAGGAGAAGATGTGTTAGAAAAAATTTTCCAAGTAACTGGCGGAAAAGGTGTAGAACGTGCAATCGATGCAAGTGCAAGTGATGCAGGAAGACAGTTGGCAATACGTGCCACAAGAGACTGGGGAAAAATTGCTTTTGTAGGAGAGGGCGGAAATTGCAATTTCCAGCCAAGCCCAGATATTATTCATGGACAGAAAACCATTTATGGTTCTTGGGTCACATCTCTTTGGAAAATGGAAGAGCTGGTGGAGCATTTAGTTCGCTGGAACATCCATCCAGAGGATTTGATTACTCATGAGTTCCCGTTAGAAAAGGCAAGTGAAGCATATGCTTTGATGGCCTCAGGAGACTGTGGAAAGGTAGCTGTAACGTTTGAAGATTAAAAAATGAAATAAAAAGTGCTGACATACCCATGTATTCTCTAATGAATGAATTGTAGGTGTGCTGGCACTTTTTGCATACGAGATGGAGAGGAGAAAAAAGTGAAAGTTCTAGAAAAGGGAAAATTAAGGAGAAAGCAACTGCTAAATTGTGGTTGGAAATTTGTTTATGGATATCGAGAACCAGATGCGACACTAGATAAAGAAGAATGGTCAGATGTTGGATTGCCACATTCTTTTGGTATACCTTATTTTATGGAAAACGAATTTTATGTGGGATATGGGTGCTACTACAGAGAATTAAATATTTCTGAAGAAGATTTACAGAAACGCATATATCTGGAATTTTTAGGAGTTTTTCAATGTGCAGAAATTTATTTGAATGAACAGTTTATAGGAAAACATGAAGGGGGATATACATCTTTTGTTGTTGACCTTACAGATTGTTGCAGAGCAGGAAAAAATGAACTTTTGGTAAGGGTTAATAATAATTGGAATGCGAGACTTGCTCCGAGAGCGGGAGAACATCAGTTTAATGGGGGAATCTATAGAGATGTATCTTTAATTCTGACTGAACGTACTTGTGTAGAATGGATGGGGACATTTGTACAAACAGAGAAGCTGGAAGAAAACAAAGCTTTTATGAGCGCAGAAGTAACAGTGTATTCTGAGAATAAAATACAAAATGGATATATTATAAACAGAATTTTTCATGGTGAGACGGAGATTTTGAATTTTGATAAGAGCCTAGAAAAGGCAAAGGTACAGACAGTTTTAACAAAATTTGAGATAGAAAATCCTTGTCTATGGTCTCCGGAAGATCCAAACCTTTATAAAATGGTTAGCGAGATCTTTTTGAATGGAGAAAAGACAGATGAATATAATACTGTATTTGGAATACGTACAGTTAGATTTGATAAAGATACAGGATTCTATTTAAATGAGAAACCTTATAAGATATGGGGGGCAAATGTGCATCAGGATCATGCAGGTTGGGCTGATGCGGTGACACGAAGTGGAATTACAAGAGATATTAAAATGATAAAAGATTGTGGTATGAATTTTATCAGGGGATCGCATTATCCACATCATCCATTTTTTGCAGAGGAATGTGATAGAATAGGAATTTTGTTCTGGTCTGAACTGTGTTTTTGGGGAACAGGAGGACCGAAGGAGGAGGGATATTGGACGAGCAGTGCTTATCCGATTCATAAAGAAGATCAGGAACCCTTTGAAAAAAGTTGTTTGCGTGCTTTAGAAGAGATGATTCTTATAAATAGGAACAATCCTTCTGTGATTATTTGGAGTGTGTCGAATGAACCATTTTTTACAGATAAAACAGTTCTGAATGAGACAAAGAATTTAGTGAAAAAATTAGTAAATCGTGTGCACGAATTAGACCCGTCCAGAAAAGCGGCGGTAGGAGGTGCACAGAGAGAAGGATTTGATGTGCTTGGAGATGTAGCTGGATATAATGGAGACGGGGCGAGCCTTTATATTAATCCGGGATTTCCTAGTTTTGTATCTGAATATGGCAGTATGTATGGATATCGTCCGGGGACATTTAATCCGAATTTTCGAGATGGAGTAGAAAAGGAGTATCCTTGGCGCAGTGGAAAAGCATTGTGGTGTGCTTTTCACCATGGAAGTATTTTAGGTGGAATGGGGGCAATGGGAATGATCGATTATTATAGACTTCCTTTGAATACATGGTACTGGTATAGAAAGGAATTACTGGGAATACCTGCTCCTGAAATAGCAAAAAAAGGAATTGCAGATCACTTAGAATTACATGGAGACAGGACAGAATTCTTAGCCAACGGTCAGGAAGATGTATGGCTTCATGTTTATCTGTGTAACAAAGAAGGGAAAAGAATTTCTAATGAGTTGCCAGTGACATTAGAGGTTGTAGAAGGTGATGGGATTTTTCCTACTGGTCGTAGTATCACTTTTAAACCAGAAGATAATAGTTTTCTAGATGGTCAGGCTGCTATTGAATTTCGGAGTTATTTTGGAGGAGAAAATGTAATCGAAGCACGTGCAGATGGGCTTGAACCGGTAAGATTATGTCTGAAGGCGAAAGGTGAATCATGCTCAAGACAGCAGGTACCAATGGTACATCCACCTTATTTGACACCTGCACCTAAAATGGAAACTGTTTATGAGTTATCAGAAAATCGTCCTGTATTTGCAAGTAGCAGCAAGAAAGGGCATGAACCATATTGTGTTGTTAATAGTGCAGAGCAGTACTGGGTGCCTCAGGAAGAAGATGAGGCTTGGATTGAATTGGATTTAGAAGGAGAAAAAGAGTTTACAACAATAGAAGTATCTCTGAAAGGAAAGCATCAACCAAAGGAAATTACAATATATCTTTCTTCTGATTCAGAAAATTACACGCCATGTACAATGGAATGGAATGAACCGATTTTCTTATATACAAAAAGAAGGAAAGCACGTTTTTTGCGCTTATATTGGCAGGAGTGGATGGAAGGAGTTCATCTTCTAAGAGTGTGGGCAATAAGATAATAGAGAAAGAAGAGGTAGGGTAGATGGAATTAAGTGCAGAAATAAAATTAGAAGGTGATGGATATGCGGGAGGATTTTCCTGTGGTCTAAGTATGTGTAGAAGCAAGACGATAGATAACTTTAAAAAAGTAAATGAAACAGAAACAAAGATTTGCTACGAAAATACAGAAGGAGTATTGCTGACTGTATACAAGCAAAAAGAAAATGAAGTAATGCATGTGTGGACTGAAGTTGAAAATCATAGTGCGGAAGAAATTACAATGGAAATGTTATCTTCGTTCGCCCTCCAAAATGTTGTGGCAGATAAAATTCACCGTATTCAGTCTTTTTGGAGTGCAGAAGGAAGATTGCGTACAGAGACAATCGAGGAATTAAATTTAGAATGTTCTTGGAATGGATGTGCGACCAGAATCGAGAAATTTGGAAATGTGGGTTCTATGCCTGTTCGTAAATATTTTCCTTTTTTGGCACTTGAGGATAGTGCTACAGGAACAATTCTCGGAATCCAGTTGTACTGTGCTTCTTCTTGGCAGATGGAGATATCCTGTAAAGAGGGTCAGGAGTTTCTTGTGACGGGTGGTATTGCTGATGGAGATTTTGGTCAATGGAGAAAGAAGCTGTTGCCAGAAGAAAAATTTGTAACACCTAAAGCTGTTATCACACAAGGAAGTTCTTTAGAAGAGATTTGTGATTATTTGGTGAAAGCACAGCATCCAATGATTTCATCTGTAGACAATCATATGGGAATTGCATTTAATGAGTATTGTACGACTTGGGGAAATCCTTCTATTGAAAATGTAAAAAAAATTTGCGACCAACTTGACGGTAAGGGAATACAGTATTTGATAATTGATAGTGGATGGTATGGAAATAGTGAACACTGGTGGGATTTAATTGGAGATTGGGAAGTGAATAGTCAAAAATTTCCAAATGGTTTAAAGGAAGCAGCAGATTATATTCGATCGAAAGGAATGGTTCCGGGATTGTGGTTTGAAATGGAATCTGTGACGAATGGAAGTATACATTATGAAGCAAAAGAACATCTTATACATAAAAATGGAAAAATTTTGAGTGTAGCAAACCGGCGATTTTGGGATATGGAAGATCCATGGGTTATATCATATTTAGCAAAAAAAGTGATTATGGTTCTTAAAGAATGTGGATTTGGATATTTAAAAATAGATTATAACGATACTATAGGAATGGGATGTGATGGCGGAGATAGTCTGGGGGATGGACTTTATAGAAAAGTGGAGGCAAGCAGACGTTTTTTTGAAAAAATACGCCAAGAAGTGCCCGGGATTGTAATTGAGAACTGTTCCAGCGGAGGACACCGTTTGGAACCATCAATGATGCACTTAGTCAGTCAGGCAAGTTTTTCTGATGCTCATGAGACAAAGGCGATTCCTTTAATTGCAGCGAATCTACATAGAGTAATACGCCCAGAACAGAGTCAGATTTGGGTAGTGTTACGTTCTGGTGATAGTGACGAGAGAATTTATTATTCTATGATTTCTGCATTTCTAGGTAGAATGTGTTTAAGCGGGGATATTTATGATCTTTCAAAAGAACAGTGGAGACTAGTAGAGGAAGGAATAGAATTTTATATACAAGCGTCAGAGATAATTCGGGATGGAAAGACAGTTTTGAATCAGAATAATACAACAGGATATAATTATCCAAAGGGAGAGCAGATGGTAATTCGAGAATGGAAAAATTATGGACTTGTAGTGCTACATCGATTTGAGAATTCCAAAGAAGTAACCCCATTATTTCCTGTGGGGAGTCGTATTATAGCAGAATATGGGCGGGCAAATCAAGATTTTAGCGCAAAAGCCTGGATATATGAGAAATAAAAAGGGACCGTCGGCCCCTTTTCTCTAATATTTTCCGTATTTATCCAAGGTTTCAAACATGATTTCCAGATTTTCTGGCTTGCAGTTTTCCAGAGAACCATTGAAATCAAACAGATAGCCGCCTCCTGGAGCGCAGACATCCAGAAGCCGCTTCACATCTTCTGCAATGTCTTCTTTTTTACCAAATTCCATTCGACTAATAGAAAGATTTCCGCAGATTGCAGCAGTATTTCCGAGAATACGTTTTGCCTCTGCCATATCTACGTCTTCAAAGTGATAAAATACCTTTCCTATAGGTACATCTGTTAAATGATGCAGCCTGGTGTGATATGGGCCTTCTGTATAAATATACGGAGTGACATTCATATCAATAAGTGCAAGAATAATTTTCTTTAATGGCTTCCAGTAAAAGCGCTCATACTGACTGTCACTCATAAAACCGTCCATGGCTTTATGTAATGGGAAGAAAACTCTTTTTACTGGCATATCTGCAAAGCGGAAATATTGCAAGGACTGGATTTGCTGTTCAGCAAACATATAGCAGGCATGTTCTACATAATCTTCCATATCAGGATCTGTCATATCTTCAAAAATTCCCATAGTTCCACGGAAATAGTCACCTAAAATATCATATGGAGCTTCAGAAATTCCGGTCATCATTGGAGGAAATCCCATGTCTGCCAGAAGATTGCTGTATTTTGCTGTGGCAGCCGCAGCTTTTTTGTTTTCAGCACCAATTTGCGCCAGTTTCTGGAAAGTGTCCTGGGCTTCTTGGGAAGAAAAGGGTGCTAAAATACTTGTGTTGGTTACAACAGTAGGAATGAGATTTAGCATGGAGGTTCCTTTTAGGTTAGAAAAAGCTCTTGGCACATATTTTCGGAGCATAAAGCCGGAGAAATCATTGAGCATTTCTGAATATTCTTCTTGCATCATGAGTTCGCGTTCGATAATTTGATGGGAACTGAACGGACTCACTCTGGTGCCTGGACGTCCTGGCCAGTCAACCATAGTAGCTCCTGCAATTTCGTTGGCCTTTCCACTGACAAACTGAGGGGTTAATGCAATGTCCAATTGAGGATAATCTTGGTGGAACTTAAGGGCAGCTTCACCTGCGGCTTCAAAGTTATAAAAAATATCGGAGTAGTTAGAGTTATATGCACGCTGTATATAAGAAGAGAAAAAAGTAAATACGGGTACTTTGTCCGGTTCCCCTAAATGGATAGCTGTTTCTACACGATTCAGCCTTTCTTTAAAAAGTTTTTGTCCTTCGGATAAAGTTGCGTTTGCCTGGTTGCTCATAAAATACACCTCCTGTAAGAGAATTACATGTTACATAAAAGTTTCTAATTATTATTGTAGCAAAAATCAAAGTTATGCGACATGCTATAAGGTGGATTATTTTTCTTACAGATATCATACAAAATGTAGTATGAAAGTATTAGAATGTGACATTAAAAAAGAAAGACTTTAAAAATCATTACCGTAATGATATTTTAGAAATGGATTAAAAATTCACATAAGATTACAATAAGGAGAAATATGGCATGAAGTTAGTGACATTTAACATACGTTGTGATTACGGACAGGATGGAGAGAATTGCTTTCAGTTTAGAAAATCATTTATTAAGCAAAAAATATTATATGAAAAGCCGGATGTAATCTGTTTTCAGGAGGTTCTGCCTCATGTCGCGGTGTGGCTCAAGGAAGAATTAGAGGATTATTATGTGGTCGGATGTGGCAGAAGCAAAGAATTGGACAATGAACAGATGTCTGTTGCTTATAGGAAAGAAAAATGGAACCTTATTTCCATGGACACGTTCTGGCTATCAGAAACTCCATTTGTGCCGGGGAGCAGGTGCCGGGAGCAGTCTGAATGTCCAAGAGTTTGTACGGAGGTAGTGTTAGAGGATTTACAGGAGAAGAAAGTTTTTCGGCTTATGAATGTGCACTTGGATCACCTGGGAGCAGAAGCCAGGAGACTGGGGGTGAATCAAATATTGAAAAAGGCAGAAGGAGAACTTTTGCTTCCAGATATTCCGGTGATTCTGGCAGGAGATTTTAATGCGGAGCCAGGTGCATGGGAAATCCAGAAAATAGAAAGAGAATCAGATTATGTAAATCTTACAAAGGGAATTGGAGTGACCTTTCATGGCTTTTTGCCGGAAGAAGTAGAAGAATCTATTGACTATGTGTATCTTCATAACTCTGAAAAGGAAAATGTAGAAAAATTAAAATGTACCACAGTGGAAAAATGGGAAGATAAGGAAGGAAATGTGTGGCTGTCAGATCATTATCCAGTGTGTGTGAACCTTGAATGGTGTTAATAAACTTGACAATAGAAGAGATATAGGATTCCCCTGTTCATTTATTTAGTGAATTTTTACTGAATCAGTAAGATGTTCTTAAGAGCAAGAGTTTTATGACACCCAATGCCTTAGATGGCATTGGGACAGATGTGCCTCGGCAGTACAGAGTTACTACCGACTTTATTCTTGTTTTTCTTTTGTTTGCAAATACTTCTCTGCATCTTTCACAAAGTTTTGCATCGAATCTGCTTTTGCGGCCAGTTTAAATAGAAACTTCAAATCTCCAAGTTCCTCCAGAGCTTCCATTTTGTCGCGAAGCCTGTTTGGTATTTCTCCTAAATCTTCCAGGAGTTCAAAAACATCTTCCCGGGTTGCTTCTATTCTCCCCTCCAGTCTGCCTTCAAGCCGACCTTCTTGTTTTTCTTCCCGTAGCATTTCTTCAAAAATCATATAGCGCTCTCCCATCTCGCGGTCTGTTTTGATGTTGTGAATGGTCTCCTGGAACTGTTTCACCAGTTCGTCCTGAAAGTCCTCTTCACTTTCTTCTAAATCAGCCGTTGCAAATTTCAGGAATCTGACAAGCTCTACTGGAACTTCCTCTTCATTTTCTCCTTTGGTACTCAAAAAAATGGTGTAACTTCCATCGTCAAGCTTCGCATTTTTATTCTCCTTGCATTCATTCCCAAAGGTATAATAGTACAGATGCTCTCCAAAGGGATCAAAATCGCAGACAAAAATCACAAAGGTATCCGGCAGGGTTTCATAATCCTCTCCGCTTGCCAGCGCCTCCATTACCATCTGGCTGTGGTAGTAGCGGCTGCGTTTTCCTAAAGCTGTCTTTTTCTTCACCTGCATTTCTACATTGTAATGCGTACGATTTTCGTCTTCTGCATAGATATCCAGACGGACACCTTTGTACTCCGGATGGTAGACAATACTCTTTTCCTTGCTTACAACTACCTGCGCAATAGAGAAACCAAGCACCATTTCAAGAAATCCCTTGCAATTTTCCTCCACACACATAACTGCGCCGAAAAGAAAGTTGTCCTTAATCGTCAAATCCTGTAATGTTTTTCGTTTTTTCATATTTCCTCCAGTTCTACAGAGGAATCCTATAAAAGGAGTATAGCATATGCTTAAGGAAAAGACTACACTTTTGAAAAAAATAAAAAAACAGTTGACATACAATGTTCGATGTGCTATTCTATACAAGTTGTTGTTGAGAAAGAAAAGACAATTTAAATTTTTGACTAGACAACATTGGATAGCAACAATAAATTTTTAGAAAATGAAAAAAGTTGTTGACAAAGTATAGAATATATGATATTCTATCAAAGCTGTCGAAAAGAACTGAAAAGTAAATCAAAAAAGATTGAAAAAAGTTCTTGACAAGCCGAGTAAGATGTGATAATCTAGATTGGCTGTCGAAAAAGACAGAAACAAGCGGAAACAGCTTGGGAAAAAAGTTTCAAAAAAATAAAAAAAGTTCTTGACAAGCCTT
>UMED01020913.1_pt1 | contig 39929 bp, 54 predicted proteins | sample 1964661 | NCBI WGS metagenome assembly UMED01 (sample SAMEA4836011, study PRJEB28245) | human gut metagenome | biome: gut microbiome; material: fecal sample | place: Denmark | collected 2008
CGATCCAAAATTAAGGAGGTAATAGAAAAATGAGCGAGACAATCCTTTCAGTAAAAAATCTTTGTACTTCCTTTACAACAGAAAAAGGTGAAGTAATGGCCGTAAACGGCGTTTCCTTTAATCTGGATAAAGGGAAAATCCTTGGTATTGTAGGTGAGTCCGGTTCCGGAAAGAGTGTTACTGCATATTCCATTATGCAAATTCTGGAGAAAAACGGAAGCATCAAACAGGGTGAAGTTTTATTTAAAGGTGAAGATATTACAAAATTTTCAGAAAAACAGATGAGGGCGTTCCGTGGAAAATGTTGTTCCATTATTTTCCAGGATCCTATGACTAGCTTAAATCCAGTTTTTACAATTGGAAACCAGTTAAAAGAAGCCATTGAGTTACATACAGAACGCAAAGGAAAAGAAGCAGAAGCCCGTGCAGTGGAAATGCTTACTTTAGTAGGTGTAAACGAACCGGAGAAACGTATCAAACAGTATCCTTATGAGTTATCCGGCGGTATGCGCCAGAGGGTTATGATTGCTATGGCACTGGCATGTGAACCGGATATCCTGATTGCCGATGAACCGACAACAGCGCTTGACGTTACCATTCAGGCTCAGATTTTGGAGCTGATGCAGAGTCTTCAGAAAAAATTAGGTATGGCTATTATCATGGTTACTCATGACTTAGGTGTTATCGCAGATATGTGCGACGAAATCATTGTTATGTACGGCGGTAGAGTTTGTGAACGTGGTACAGCAGAAGATATCTTTTACAGACCGGCGCATGAATATACAAAAGGTCTGCTTCGCTCCATTCCGAATGTTGACCGTATCGGAGAAAAGCTGGTTCCGGTTCCGGGAACACCGATTAACTTATTAAATATGCCAAAAGGCTGTGCTTTCTGTCCCAGATGTGAAAATGCAATGAAAATTTGTCTTGAGGAACAGGCACCGGAAGTACAGATGCCAGACGGACATTTTGCATCTTGCTGGCTCAGCGTAAAAGAACTTATGGAGAACCAGAAAGGAGCCGGAAGTAATGAGTGATAATTTCGTACCAAATAAAGAGTATCTGGTAGAAGTAAATAATCTGAAACAGTATTTTCCAATCAAAGCAGGGTTTGGTAAAACAATTCCTTTAAAAGCGGTAGACGGCGTATCCTTCGCAATCAAACCGGGAGAAACTCTGGGATTGGTAGGAGAGTCCGGTTGTGGTAAAACAACAGTAGGACGTTCTCTGTTACACTTATATAAACCAACCAGCGGCGATATTTTTTACAATGGCCAGCGTGTAGACGAAAAAAGTATTCAGTCTATGAGAAAGGATATGCAGATGGTTTTTCAGGATCCATATTCTTCCTTAAACCCACGTATGACAGTAGAGGATATTATCGGTGAACCTTTAGACGTACATAAATTATATACTTCTAAGGGAGAAAGACGTGATAAGATTTTACATCTTATGGAATTAGTAGGTCTGAATGCAGAGCATGCAACACGATATGCACATGAGTTTTCCGGCGGTCAGCGTCAGCGTATCGGAATTGCCAGAGCATTGGCTACAAATCCAAAGTTTATTATATGTGATGAGGCGGTCAGCGCTCTTGACGTATCTATTCAGGCACAGGTTATCAACATGTTTGAAGAACTTCAGGATAAGCTGGGAATTGCTTATTTGTTTATCGCCCATGACTTATTGGTTGTACATCATATTTCAGATAGAATTGCAGTTATGTATCTGGGACGTGTGGTTGAAATTGCAGATGCAGATGAATTAAATGCAAGTCCAATTCATCCATATACACAGTCCTTATTAAGCGCAGTACCTTATCCGGATCCAAAGATGGCAAAGGAAAGACAGCGTATTATTCTGGAAGGTGACGTACCAAGTCCTCTGCACATGCCAACAGGCTGTGCGTTCCGTACACGTTGCAAATATGCAACAGAGCAGTGTGCAAAAGAATGTCCGACATTAACTGACAGAGGTAACGGACATCAGGTTGCATGCTGGAATAAATAGTGATACAACATTCCGTTAGGAATTTTGTATAATAAATGTATACTTATGAAGGAAATAAGTAGAAGGAGGCAAAAATGAAAAAACGTGTTTTAGCAATGCTTCTTGCTTCTGCAATGGTTGCCGGTTCACTGGCAGGATGTGGCGGCTCCAGCGACAAACCAGAAGCAAGCACAGAAGATGGAAAAGAAACAGCAGAAGAAGGTTCTGCAGCACCGGAATGGGAAGCTTATGATGAATTAATTGCCAACATCAAGAAGGAAACAGACCTTGTAAAACGTGAGGCAATGATGCACGAAGCAGAAGATATGCTTATGGATACATGGGCAGTTGTTCCTTTATACTACTACAACGATGTTTATATGCAGAGTACAGATGTAGAAGGTATTTACTCTAACCTTTTCGGATTTAAGTATTTTGGATTTGCAACAGCTCCAAATAATGAATTATCCTTACAGGTTGCATCTGAACCAAATAAACTTGATCCGGCGTTAAACTCAGCAGTAGACGGCGCTTGTCTGGCACTTCTTTCATTTGCCGGATTATATAAATATGATGAAACAGGAGCTTTAGTTCCGGACTTAGCTGAAAGCCATGAAATGAGCGAAGACGGTCTTACTTATACTTTCACAATGAAAGACGGTTTGAAATGGTCTGACGGTGAAGCTCTTGACGCAACAGACGTTGCATACAGCTGGAACAGACTTGTAGATCCTAATACAGGTGCTGACTATTCTTACTTAGCAGACGGTATTGCTAAGAAAGAAGACGGTACACTTGATATCGCAGCTTCTGAAGACGGAAAAACATTTACAGTAAAACTTGCAGCACCTTGTGCATACTTCCTTGACTTATGTGCATTCCCTGCATTTTACCCAGTTCCACAGCAGAACGTAGAGTCCGCTGAAGGCGCAGCAGATAACCCGGGTGCATGGTGTCTGGAGTCTGGATTTGTAACATCCGGTCCGTTCACATTAAAAGAGTGGAAACACAATGAGTCTATGACTTATGAACCAAACCCAAATTACTATGATGCTGGAAAAGTTTCTTTGAAGAAAATCAACTTTATGTTAAGTGCTGATGATACAGCTGTATTTAACGCATTTAAAGATGGTTCTTTACAGTTTAGTGATACAATTCCAACAGACGAAATGAAAAATGTTGTAAATACACCTGAATTCCACAAAATTGCTACTTTAGGAACATATTACTCAGGATTTAATGTTCAGAGTGAATTATTTGCAGGAAAGACAGCACAGCAGGCAGCAGATATGCGTCATGCATTCTCCTTACTGATTGACCGTCAGTATATTGTAGATACAATCGCTCAGGCTGATCAGACAGTAGCTAACACATTTATTCCGGAAGGTATGTTAGATGGACAGGGTAGCGAATTCAGAGCAAATGATGACGCTTATACTTATCCAGATGCAGAAAACGTTGGTTACTATGATCCAGAAAAAACAGAAGCTAACGTAGAAGAAGCTAGAAAATTATTAGAAGGTGCTGGATATAAATTTGATGATGCAGGTATGTTATCTCCAGAAACACCAATTAATATTACATACCTGACAAATGACTCTGAAGGTAATGTTAAGATTGGTGAAGCTATGCAGCAGGATTTCAATGAAATCGGTATTAACATGACAGTAGAAACACGTGAATGGTCTACATTCCTTGAAGAAAGAAAAGCTGGTAAATTTGACTTTGCTCGTGAAGGTTGGTTAGCAGATTACAATGACCCAATTAACATGCTTGAAATGTGGGAAACAAAATCTGGTAACAATGATATGCAGTTTGGTAGATAATTTACTTTCTGCTATATTCTTGTAATGAAAAGCGCCGCTTTGAGATTGAAAAATCTTGAAGCGGCATTTCTATTTGTCGAGAAATTAATATTCCCTTGACAAATGAGGTAAATACGTTTAGTATTATAGTTGCGCCAAAGGAAGTATGTTATTCTCGTTTGCACAACCAGAATGCTTTTAGGGCTTGTACTGGTTTCGACGGGGGTTTTGAAGTTGAGGAAGCCATCTGCAGACTCCGGGACTGCATACCAACCTGGAAATTAAATATAAACGCAAACGATAACGTAGCGTTAGCTGCCTAATTGCAGCTTGTCAGCCTTAAACCACCCGCTGTTTAAGAACCTGGCATCGACTTTGCGGGGCACTTCGCTTTCAAAGCTTTGAGAAAGTGGAAGATTTTATGAAGCTACTAAGTGCAAAAGCCTGTTATTCGGCGTTTGTGTGAGGGAATGTTAAAAGAATAACTGTGATGGGAGATGCCGCAAGGGATAGACTTTCGGACAGGGGTTCAATTCCCCTCAGGTCCATAGAAAAAGCTCAGTGTTTACTGGGCTTTTTTGTTTTCGTGTTGCATTTCGTGTTGCATATTATCAAAATGATTTAATGATAGTTTGGCAAACTTATCCTTTTCCGGAATTAAAATATTTCTGTATACTGCTTTCATTGTGCGGTCTGTGCTCCAGCCACCCATAGACATAATATACTGGTCCGGTACACCGAGAGCGTGATTAACGGATACATAATAATGCCTTAAATCATGAAAACGAAATTTAGGCATATTCAGATTATTTCTAAGCGTTCCAAAGCGATCTGTTATCTGATCAGGAGTCAAGGATACAATTCTTCCTGTTTTCCCTTTTAAAATGTCAATTAAAAATTCCGGAAGATATACATTGCGATTACTACTTTCAGTTTTTGGCGGTTTTATTTTCCAACCATTACTTTCAGTTTTACCCATACTTTTATTGATACGAATATAGCCGTTAAGTACATCTGTATCTTCTAATGCACAAATTTCTCCCCTGCGAAGCCCTGCAAAGGCTCCAAGGTAAATTGCTATTTGCAAATCATCTTTTGAATTAAGAAGAAGAGTTTTAATATCTTTGTCTGAAGGTATATAGATATCTTCCTGTTTTTTCTGAGGAAAGTTAATTTTAAAATGCAATTCAGAAAAAGAGGAAACGGCTGCATTAAAAAGTCCATAAGCATTTTTGACAGTTTTCACACTTACAGTAGAAGATAAGGAGTTCACCCATTTTTGAACCTTTATCGTTGTTAAGAGAGAAAGTCGTTCATTTGTTATGTCTGTCAGATAGTTCTTTTTGATTACTTTGTAGCCGGTTAAGGTACTTTCAGATAAAACGTGAGTTTTTGACTGGATATAAGAAGAAACAGCTTGCCCCACAGTCAAATCTTCATGTTCCGTATATCGCTCTTTATTGGCTGCCCAGTCCGCAGCTTGTTTTTCACAGGCGCGCTTTCCTTTCGGACCTGCGATATCACTGGTGAATGATTTGTAGACTCTTTTCTTTTTTGTAGTGCCGTCTGGTTGCGGTATTTCTTCAGTGTGAGAATAAACCTGCACACGCCATGAACCTGACGGAAGTTTCTTTGCTGTTGCCATAATTCATCTTCCTTTCTATTTTTGGGTATAAAAATAACAGCCATCGAAAGTATGTTCCGATTGCAAGGCTGTTCCGAAGATGATACAATATAGTTGCTAAAAACCCTTATGTATCTTCGGATATATAACACACCGTTCCTGTTGGCGCAGGGGCGGTTTTATTATTTGTTATCTAATTTCTTTTGTTCTTGTTCAATCTGTTTAATGCTTTTAGCAGGTGTCGGCAAATCTTCAGGCATTGTTCCGCCTAATCTTTCAATCGTATCGCGAACTTCTTTTCCTACATTATAGTGGGTTCTATTTGCTTCGCTTTTTCCTTGAATGTGATCTCGTCTTAATTTGGCTTCTGTTTGAGTTGCTCGGAATAAATTAGCAGCCAATTCTTCATATCCCATATAATCTAAGATTTTTTCATTTTTCTTGAGTCCTTTATGGTGATGAATATCTTTGGCTGTCATACCACCATATAAACCTTGGTATCCATGATTTTGAAAAATAGCATAGTCTATTGAAGTAGCGACACCAGCATCTTTTGCAGCTTCTACCAGTAATTTATTATGTTCGGCCATTTGGTGACGGATTGCAAGACGTTTCTGGTCTTCATTTAATTCATCAAAGTTTTCGATTAATTCTTGTTGGCGAGTTTTGATGGCAAAATAAGTTTGGCCAAGTGCAATAACTTTTTTTCTTGCATCACCATTTTGCACAATAAGATAGCAGGCGTAACGAGACAATTCATAATCATCGATAACACGTTCACCACCGTTGGGCATAGGTGATGTTTTGCCAATGTCGGCAAAATGTTCTGAAATTGCATTTTCACTGTTTTTACAAGCAATTATAGCTCTATCAATTACTTCTTTAAAACGTCTCCATTGTTTATATTCAAGAGCAACTTGCAATTCTCTCGCATACCAGAATTCTTCTCCATACTTATTTACATGTTTTATTGACTCAAATAAGGTTTCGGTGTAATTATTTTGTTCTTCGTTTGTGAGAGCTTTTCCAAGAACACGTTCATGGATTTCAGATAGCTTCTTTTCGAAATCATCCATAGATTTCATCTCCTTTCAATTATTTTAGATAGCACTGAGCGGTTTTTCACATTTGACAAATAATCCAACCTGACATATAATATACTTAACAGAACAGCTGGCACGATAGACCAAACCTATCCGTTCCGGCGAAATAAAAGAACTATTGAGATAGCGCCTTACTTTACCAGAGCAGGGGCGCTATTTCTTTTTGCTATTATGGCTGTCAATGTATGTGAGTATCGCTACTATCATAATTACAAAAGTAAATAAATCACTGTATGTAACCATTGCAACCACCCCCTTCCCAGAACCGGAAAGAGATGGCATGGCGCCCTGTCAGCTGCCCAGGTAAGTATATTATATTTTCAAGGTGTTGCCCCTGTGTTGACAGGGGCGGGGTTTCTTTAATTATTCTTCATCAAAATCCTCAGATACATATGTGCTGGTATAATTTGAATTAGAGGACTGAGATTGCCTAAACTCTTCCGCTAGCATAGTTCTGTTAAACTCTGCAGTTGGTTCAATTTCCGTTACAAGATTTTCCAATTCATCTATATTGGTGTAGAAGAATTCTTTTCTCATATTAACTTTATTTACACGCTTATCATTCAAAATAGTATGCAACTTATTTTCTAATCCAACAGCATCATCTGAGAAAATAAAACTATGAACATCGAATTTGAATGGAACAGAAGCATCACCCAGTTCATTCACTCTATCTTGAGGATTTAATCTACGAGTCATTCCTACTTTAAATACATTTTTTCCAAAAGAACCTAGATTACTTATGATATATACATTTCCAGCTTTTCCATTTGCAAGATTTGAAATTTCTTCTTTTTTCAAAATAACAGAAGATAATTGGTTTTGTAATTCAAGAATACGTGCATTTAATTTTTCCAACTCTTCATCTTTAGAGGAGGCTATTTGTTCTTTTAATTTCTCTATTTCGGCAGTGTATTTTGATTCTTCTTTTTCAACTTTTTTACGCTCAGCTTCAAGTGCTTTGCGTTCTTCAGCTTCTTGTCTCATCTGCTCTTTGAGTGCTAATTGTTCCTGACGAGCCTGCTCTTTCTTTACGTAATAATTATATTCTATTTTAACAGCGTTGATAAAAAGATATTCAATTTCACCAATGAACTTTGAAAGTGTGCCAGCTATGCTCTGATTTCCTTCGCCAGCAATCTTTAAATATTTTTGAGTGACTGTTTTTACATTATCAATAGATTTATCAAGTTTTTCATATTTAAGATTGTAAAGAATATTTTGCAATTCAGCTCTTAATGCAATAACCATTAATTTATAAATAGCCTGATTTGCTTTTGTTGTATACCTAGCCGAATATTTTTCAAGTACAGAATTAATTTGTTTGTCATTTTCACGATATGCTTTTCGTAGATCCTTCACATCCATACAGTGGAGTTTCAGTATTACAGAAGGACTAATCTCTTCCAGAGAACTTAAATCATTTTGCGGAAGTTTTATAGATGATTGGGCTGGTTCGTAATTTAGATAATTGTCGAATGTATAATTAATAGCTTTAACAAGTTCTTTGGAACGATTTAGCTTATTGATTTGTGTTTTATTGTTCTTAGCAAGTCTTAACTCCTCGTTGGATAGAGTGTTAATTTCTTTAGAAAGATTCTCGATTTCAACTGTTTTTGCAGATATTGTATCATTTAAATTCGAAATTGTTTTGTTTAAAGAAGTTTCTTCTTTTGCTTTTTTAGACTCATATTCAGAGTGTAGATATTCTATCTTTTCTTTGATTTGAAAGTAGTCAGCAGCACCTAAACTATCCAATTTTTGATTTAATTGATCATTTTCCTTTTTCAATTGTTCTATTTCAGATTTATAACTGTTGATTTTAAAAATATCAAATAATCCCATTAAAATTTCCTCCCTCATTTGTAAATTTTTTAAATGCAAATAGTTGATTAACCGTGTGCATAAAATTCAATTAAATCAACATCGCACTGTTTATCATAATCACCATTTTCAATATGGCACATTTCATGGTGATAGGATATTAAATGTTGGTGATGAGAATGTCTTGAATTTAGTATAATAGTATAATTTCCATCAGGATTAGTTACTGTATACGCTTTAATAGAATGTGGTAAATCAGCTAGGTAGACTTTAACATCCGGTGTCATCTGAACCACCTCTTACTCTGTCAATCATTTGCTTTACGAATTCAATATCATCTTTTTTTACTTTACGAGAAGCATCAAATAATACTTTGTATTCTGGATTTTTAAACATAAATTCAGCCATTTCACGAGCATCATCATTGAAATAATAGGATGACTCAGGGAGAACGGTTGTTTTATTTGTTCTTCCTAATAAATAATCTATATCTACATTAAAAAAATCAGCTATAGTTTCTAAAGTTTCGAAATCAGGTTCACGTGCACCAGTTTCATACATACCTATGGTGCTACGAGATATTCCAATTTTGTCAGCAAATTCCTGCTGAGTATAGCCACTTGATTGACGTAGGGTTTTGAAAATATTACTGAAATTTCCCATTTATTGTTTCCTCCTTATACAAAAGAGAATATCACAAATCGTGTTAAAAGTAAATAGAGATGTCACAAAATGTGAAAAAGATATTGACAGAGTAAAAATATAATGATATAGTAATTGTAGTCACGAAAAGTGACAACGAAAGGAGGAAAGAAATGCAAGGGTTTGGAAAAATTCTTACTGAACTAAGAGGCGAGAAGACACAAGAAGAGGTTGCTAAATCCCTTGGAATTGCAACTTCAACACTTGGAATGTATGAAACAGAAAGAAGAGTTCCGAGGGATGTTATCAAAGTGAAGATTGCAAATTATTATAAGAAAACAGTTCAAGAAATTTTTTTTAATTAAAATGTCACGAAAAAGGACAAAACGAGAAAGTAGAATGAGGTGTGAATAGGTGATGACTGGAGAAAAAGAGCTGAAAACATTTTTATTGAACACAGAAAATGGGACTGTTTTAGTAAATGGCGAGGAAATAAAAAAAGTGACCGCACTTACCTTGGTGTTTGAAGATGGTAAATACGGTCTATCTGTTACAAGAGATGAATTTTTTAAAGCGGAAAGCCAAGGTATTTAAGCACTAATTTTATAAGCATTTCAGCAATATTTGAATGCTTGGCAAGAATGTCACTGAACTTGGAAAGGAAATTCTTTTTTAAATGTGTATCGCTTTCGATAAGAGCTTCTACATAGGTAACTACTTCGTTGAGTTTGAGTTTTTCTTCCTGTGATAAGGATTGCTGTTGTATAAAATCTTTGATTTCTTGTATTGTTGCACCATTGTTTATAGAGACTGAACCAGAGTTTGCAACAGCAGAATTAGTAATAGGTGCATTGAAATTATTCACGATAGTGGTTTTGCTAGAGGAGAGGGCTTCTGTTTCTTTGTAGGACAACCCCTCATAAGTAAGAGAAATTCGATAGCTACCATCAGTATATAATTTCATTTTTATAAGACCTTTATTAGAAAGTGCACGAAAAATAAGCCCTAATTCATTGTGAGATATACCTGCAATATTGTCAGTTGCTTCGCATGAAATAGAATTATCCGCTGTGTGTAAAGCGATAAGTTCATCTAATACAATTTTTTCTTTATTTGTAAGCATGGTAATACAACCTTTCGTATGTATTTAAGAAAATCTTAACATGATACGAAAATATTTTCAATAAAACGATAGCCGATTACTTCGGCGTAAGCATTGAGTATTTCTTAGAGTAGGAGGTGAGTGAAATGAATTTAATAGATGCAAGCTTAATTTTAGGAATTCTCTCTATTATTCTTGGAATTGCAACAATAATAGAGAGATGGCGTCATTAACGTTCAAGAGAAGTGTTATTCATAGAAATAGGGTAAAATTTTGTTCCTTTATTGCTATGAATAGTTATTGAAGTTTTCGCAGAAAGCAATTCCGCATTGCTAATAGGTATGGGGCTTTTACAAAAAAAGAATCCACCAATTATTCCATATCCTTCAATATGAGCAGGAAGAGGAATTGTGTGAACATTAATTTCATCAAGTATCTCACCTTTACACTTTTGAGTTGCTTGAAAGACGAATTGAGGAATCCAGTAAAATTCCAGAGATGTATCGTCTATATTAAGAAAGATTCGAGATATAGAAATAGGGACTTTTACTTTATTTTCAATTGACATTGAAATTGTAATTCCCCTGTGATCATGTTCCGAAATTAAATGATTTTTGTAAATGACATGTAACTTCATACGGTTTTGAAGAATATCTCTTAAAAAATTATATAAAGAGAGTAAGAAACCTAAAACAGCAATTAAGAAAGTTATATTTTCTTTCGTAAGCAAAGAGAGAATTTTGTCCATGTACATTCTCCTTTCATAAAACTCGGCATGGCGGTGCCTGTAAGTAAAGTATAGGAGATATATTAGGAAAACACAAGACAGGAGGTGACAACATGGCACAAGTCTACTTAACACAAGCACAGGAAAGACAAGCTAAAGCTGAGAAGCAGTTAAGAATATGGATTGCTACTCAAGTAACAAATCAGAGAGAAATTGCAAAAAAGACAGGTTTAAAATACTGCACAGTAAATAAGCGGATTAACGAGCCTGAGACATGTACACTGGAAGAACTTTGGAAGATATTAGATGCCTTAGAAGTTCCGCCAGAGGAAAGGGCAAAGATACTTTTATAGGAGGGAGAGAAACTTGCAAATTGGAGACAAGATAACCGGTGCCGGATTTATCAGTATGTTGCTTTTGGCATCTGGTTTAGATGGACCAGGCTGGAAGATATGTTTACTGCTGGTAATCGCATCCTTGGTTGTGATGTGTATTGGTCAGCAAATTAAAAAAGTCCGCTGGGCGGCAACCCGTGTGCGGACACAACAAAATAAATACATCTTTATTGTAAGGTATGCAAAGGAGAAAAGTCAAGATGAGAAATAAAGCAATCAACGCACTGCTAGAACTGGGTATTCCGGCAAATACGAAGGGATTTTTATATATCACAGATGCTATGGAGGCCATAGATGAAAATGAAGGACTTCAATATAAGACTTATCAACTGTATGAAGAAATTGCTAAAAAATATGAAGGAGTTACAGCATCAAAAGTAGAAAGAGCTATTCGACATGCCTTTAGCGAGGTTACTGCCTATAAAAATGTAGAAGCAGTAGAAAAATGGCTTACGCTGTCAGGAAGAATGAGCAATGGGAACTTATTAGCAATCTTATATATCAGATTAAATAGGGAGGTAGAGTAAATGTTTGAAAAAATGGGTGATGGAGATGTGGCGGTATACTTAAGAAATGCAGCGTTGCAACTGCTTAGGCTATCTCAGGAACGTGGGGTGGATATTACTATTGATACAAGGACAAGAGGGTATATGAATGTACGTGTAGGTGATTATGAGATATATAAAGGAAGCAGAGATAGCAAAATTAGATATCAATATCGTCCTTTAGACGGCAGTAGCGTTAAAGTGTGGAGAGACGATATCACACCGCAGTCTATCCAGTTTAATATGCCGCCGCAGGAGGTACAGAATGAATGAACCTTTTACTATTATTGAGAACCGGGACCATGCGTCTTGGCTAAAGGCGAGAACTTACGGCATTGGTGGTTCAGATGCTTCTGCTATCGTAGGAAAGAACCCTTATAAGACCAATATAGACTTATTCGAGGAAAAGATTGGAAGAAAAATACCGGAGGATATTTCGGACAAGCCCTATGTTCGTTTTGGAACTTTGGCAGAACCTCATATCAGAGCTATCTTTGCTTTGACTTATCCAGAGTATTGTGTTTCCTATTATGAAAACAGGATTTTACGAAGCAAGCAGTATCCATTTCTGCAGGCATCTTTAGATGGGGAACTGGAAGATGAAAATGGCAGGAAAGGAATTCTGGAAATTAAAACTACCAATATCCTGCAAAGCATGCAGTATGAGAAATGGAAAGACAGAATTCCAGATAACTATTACATACAGGTTTTGCATTACCTTTTAGTAACGGGATATGACTTTGTGGTTCTGAGAGCGTATTTCATGAGTGAATGGGGGAACGAAAAAAGGGCAACCGTAAAAGATTACACCATAGAGCGTTCCGAAGTGGAAGAGGATTTGAAGTTTCTGCTTACGGAAGAACAGAAGTTTTGGAAGTATGTGGAGAGTGGCAGGAAGCCACCTTTACTTCTTCCTGAAATATAAGGAGGATACAAGATGGAATTAATGATTTATAGTCCAACGGAAAACGAGAGATTACCGGAGATACAGTGGAACTTTGAAGAAATAAAGAAATACGCTGCAGAGAAAGCAGAGTACTATCAGAACATTGCTTATACAGACGCAGATGTGAAGGACATGAAAAGCGATAAAGCTGATATCAATAAGTTTATTAATGCACTGGAAAATGTAAGAAAACAAAAAAAGAAAGAGTACCTGGAGCCTTATGAGGTCTTTGAAGGACAGGTTAAAGAGGCCTTGTTACCGCTTAGAAAGACAGTTGCCTTAATTACAGAGAAAATGGATGAGGTAGAAGAGCAGTACCGAGAAACCAGAAAAGCTAAGATGGAAGAGTTTTATTATAAATACGTGGGTGACCTGCAGCCTATGGTACCGTTCAACAAAACTATTAAAGAAGAGTATTACAAACGAGCTTTTACAGATAAGAAACTGGAACAGGCATACAGTGATTTCTTTGATAGGTTACAGGAAGACATGAAGGCATTAGATCAGCTACCGGAACGTTTCCGAGATAAAGCGCTTTTAAGATATATGGAAGACTTTTCTTTATCTGCAGCTTTACAGGAAGGGAAACGTCTGGAAGAACTGGATAAGCTGGTAGAAGAACGTAGAAAGCAACAGGAAGAGGAGAGAGAAGCCAGAAGGATAGAAGAAAACAGGCGACTGGAAGTAGCAAGGGAAGCTCAGAAGCAGCAGGAAATAGACGTAAAACAGGAACCCGTGCAGAGGGAAGCGCCACAGAACCCTCAGAAGCCACAGGAAGAAGTCTTTCAGATGGATTTCCGTGTATGGGGAACCAGAGAGCAGATTTTGGAACTTCGGCAGTATCTTATAAATAATCAGATTAAATTTGGAAAGGTGGAATAAGAAATGGCAGTACAGAACAGTTTAGCGAACAGAACACAGAAAACAGGAATGGCAGCATATCTGACACAGGATGCTGTAAAGAAACAGATTAACAGTGTAGTAGGTGGAAAGAATGGGACAAGATTTATTTCTTCCATTGTTTCAGCAGTACAAACTACACCTGCACTTCAGGAATGTACAAACCCTAGTATTTTATCCGCTGCACTTTTAGGAGAAGCTTTGAACCTTTCTCCATCTCCTCAGCTCGGACAGTTTTATATGGTTCCTTTTGATAATAAGAAAAAAGGCTGCAAGGAAGCGCAGTTCCAATTGGGGTATAAAGGATATATCCAGTTGGCAGAGCGTTCCGGTTATTATAAGAAACTGAATGTTCTTTCCATTAAAGAGGGTGAACTTATCCGATATGATCCACTAAATGAAGAAATTGAAGTGGAGCTAATTGAGGATGATGTTGTTCGTGAAGAAACTCCTGCCATGGGTTATTATGCCATGTTTGAATATGAGAACGGCTTCCGTAAAACTATGTATTGGTCAAAAAAGAAAATGCTTGCTCATGCAGAGAAGTATTCCCAGGCATTTAAAAGAAATGGTGGTGCTAAATCTCTGGAACTTCTGGAACAGGGGAAAATCCCAGAGAAAGACCTTTGGAAGTATTCTTCCTTCTGGTTTAAGGATTTTGATGGCATGGCACAAAAAACCATGCTCAGACAGCTTATCAGCAAATGGGGTATCATGAGTATTGATTTACAGACTGCTATTGATAAGGATATGACAGTGCTTCATGAGGATGGTTCTGTGGATTATGTGGAAAATCAGGTGGAAGTCGAAGAAGATGTAGCAGCAGAACAGGAATACAAAGAAGTTCCGGCAGAACCAAAACGACCGGAAGAAAGTAATAATCGGCCTAGCCTTGAAGATGCTTTCTTTGCTCAGTAATGGCGGACGAGGTGCATTTTCATGTTTGTATAATATATCACAAATATATTTGCCCTGGTGAAATTCCAGGGCAGAAAGGGGTGACTGGTAATGAATAGCAGACAGAAGGGAGCCAGAGGGGAAAGAGAACTGGCAAACATCTTAAAAGGCTATGGATATGAGGACAGCCGGAGAGGGCAACAGTATTGTGGCAGTAATGGGGATGCGGATGTAGTAGGTCTTTCTGGAATTCATATCGAATGTAAAAGGGTAGAAAAGTTGAATTTAGAGAAAGCCATGGAACAGGCAGAACATGACCGGAAAGAACAGGAAAAGGCTGCTGTATTTCATAGAAAAGATAGAAAACCATGGCTTGTCACTATGAAACTGGAAGATTGGATTGAATTATTCCAGGCATACGAAAAACAGATACAGTAGTGTAATGAGAGGAAGAAAGAAGAATGGGAAGGCTCAGAAAAGAAGGCAATGAGTTCTTTTCCTTTGATGTAGATTTCTTCTCGGATAGAAAAATAAAGATATTAAAAGCAAGATACGGAGCAGATGGCATTACATTATACATATATCTGCTTTGTGAGATTTATAAAAATGGGTTCTATTTAAAGTTAGATGAAGATTTTGAGTTCATTGTTTCAGATGATCTGAATATGAACAGCGTCAAGGTGAAGCAGGTCTTGAACTTCTTATTGGAACGGTCACTGTTTGATAACACACTTTTCCAGTCGGACAAGGTCTTGACCTCAACCGGAATACAGAGGAGGTACCAGCTCATGGTAAAATCCAGAGCTGTGAAAAACCCCATTACAGTAGAAAGGTACTGGCTTCTTTCAGAAGAAGAAACGGAGACCTTTATTAAAGTGAACTCTTTTTTAAATAATTCCAAGAATAATGAGGATAATTCCAAGAAAAATAATCTTAATTCCGAGAAAAACGATACAAAAGAAAAGAAAGGAAAAGAAAAGAATATATATAGAGATACGGCAGAAACAAAAGTGGTATTTCAGGATAAAGATTTGGAGAGTGCTTTCCAGCTCTTCGTTACCTGTAGGGCACAGAACGGACAGAAATTGACTGAGGAACAGATAATACTTTTAAGGGAAGAATTACAGAGTCTTGGTGATACTGTTCAAGAACGGATAGCCATAGCAAAGAAAGCTACTGTAAATGGTTGGAAAAGCTTTTATCCTTTGAAGAAACAAGAAAGTAAAAAGCAGAAGCCAAAGAGCAGCAATAAATTCAATAACTTTCATCAGAGGGATTATGATATGGCTGCACTTGAGAAAGAGCTTTTGAAACAGCAGAAATAATTCTAGGGTGCTAGATAATGGAAAGACGTTGGAAGTTCTTAGACTATGCACAACAGGAGGACGAAATGTTTGCACTTATCGGACTTGTAATGTGGTCAGGGCATTGTGCAGCTAAATATTTGTGCAAATGAAAGACAGGAGAGTGGAATAAATGCGTGAAATCCTTTTTAAAGCAAAGAGAAAAGATAACGGAGAATGGGTAGAAGGGTATTATCTAAACGTAGCAAAAATAAACCATTTTATATGCACAGGAAAAATAAAACTTGACGGAGCGGTAAAGGGCATTATAGCACCTGAAATGTATGCGATTAACGCTACTACCCTCTGCCAGTACACAGGACTTACCGACAAGAATGGTAAGAAGATTTGGGAAAATGATATTTGTGACAGAAAAGAAAAATATCCTGAAATCGTGACATACAATAAAGGCGATTGGCAGTTGGATTACAGCTACGCACTGGGAAAAGAAAAACATTTTTGTGCTTGCAACCTTGGGTTTTATGCTTGCGAAAGGGAATGTGTGGAAGTGATTGGAAATGTATTTGATAATCCAGAGTTGTTGGAGGTGTAAGAATGAAAAAATGTATTGCTAGTCAAGAAGGAATATGTCGAAATTTATACGGATTTGGTACGAAATGCAGTGGTTATAGCGAAGGGTGTAAATTTAAAAAACATTACGATACCATGAGCGATATTATTGAAAGACAAGCAGAATTAGCGAGAAAAGCTTTTAGAATGAAAGGAGATGTGGAGTAATGAACGTACTAGAGAAGATTCTGGAAGAGATAGAAAAAGAGCAGAACAGTTATGAAGCTGAACATGCGTGGAACTATAGCAAAGGACTGGAATATGCAAAAGAAATCATCCATTCCCACATGGACGATGTGACCGACACAAATGTCGGTAGCAAAAATAATTGGATACCATGCAGTGAGAGGTTGCCGAATGAAATAGAATTTCAGGAAACGTATTGTAGAAATCAATATGCAGCGGAATTTCTTGTAACAATTAAAGGAGCAACTAGACCTACCACACTATATTTTAGAAATAATAGTTGGTTTGATGAAGGAAGGAACTACTACAAGGTTGTCGCCTGGCAACCGCTTCCAGCACCATATAAAGGAGAGGAGGCAGCAGGTTAATGAATAAAGAAGGCTACAGAGATCCAACAGCAGAAAAAGCTATACATAATGCAGATAAGATGCCGAAATACATACAGAGTATATTTGATAAGCTTAATTTGGCAGCAGGGAAATCAGGGGTGGAAGTGCTTGTAATCAGGGACAAAGAGACAGGAAGAAAATACAGGAGGTGAGTCCATTGCAGAAAAGATTAAGAGACATGACATGGGAAGACTACGGGATATCGAAGAACCGATATGCAGAACTGAAAGCCTTTTGCTTACAATACGAAGAAAAGAAAAGCAAAATCAAGTATGGGATTTTAGCGGCACAATATGACGGACAGCCAAAAGCGCATAACACAGGAAGCCAGACGGAAAGACAGGCTATGGATAATGTAATCTACATGAAAGATTGCGCAATGATAGAGGAAGCTGCTATAAGAACAAATCCTGAGATATGGAGATACATAGTAAAGTCTGTAACACTGGGGTTATCGTACGAATTTATAGAGTACGATAATGAGCAGGGGAAAATACCGATGTGTAAAAATGATTTTTACGGAACAAGAAGAAAATTCTTTTCGATTTTAAATAAAATGAAATTGGAGTACAAATTGACCGACTATCCGTGATATTATGATATTGGCGAAAATCAGAAAAGCCAAAGAACAATCTTCCTTATTTGATAAAATGCTGAAACAGCAGCAGGGTGTCATAGCTTTGCTGCTGTATCAGGTTTGGACGGTAGTGCCTTTGCAGGAAAAAGCATAGAGACCGTCAATCCCAATACTTTATCTAAAAAATGCCCTACTTCGGTGGGGTATTTTTATTGTTATATTATGAAAAATAATTTTCTAAAAATGGATTGACAAATTTCCCTTAATAGGTTAATATATTTTATGGAACAAGAAAAGGGGAAAAGAGAGAGGATGGAACACTATGGTAAATAACTTTGGAAGATTCTGCCGGAAGTTACGAATTGATAGAGATGAGCTTCTTTATGACATGGCAGTTAAGTTAGGAGTTTCATCAGCATTCTTATCAAAAGTAGAAAATGGTAAGAAAAAACCACCACAAGAGTGGAGGGATATATTGATTCAGAAGTATAATTTGGAACAAAAACAAATTAAAGAATTGGATCAGTATATATTTGAAGCGCAGAATTACGACAGTATTGATATCAGTTTTATGAATGATAATGAACGTATGATGATGCTATCTTTTGCAAGGAAATTTAATAACATTAACAAGAGTAAACTTAGAAAGTTTTTGGAAGAGGAGGCAGATGATGAATGAATGTAGCGGCTGAGCCATTATCAAGGATTGCGATAAGAAAAGTAACTTGGAAGCTAAGAGAAATTGCAGGATGCGATAAAAAATTATTTTTTCCTATCGTACATTTTATAGAATGGGTTTTAGCAAATCCAGATAATGAAATGGGGATGGAATTTGAACTTGTTGAGCCATACGAAATGCAAGATACTTATGGAACTACTAATACAGGGAAAAATGTAATGTTGATTAGAAGTGATGTGTATGACAAAGCTGTGTTGGGAAGTGCGAGAGATAGATTTACACTTTGCCATGAACTTGGACATTATTTACTTCACCAGCCAGAATCAATAAGTTATGCTCGAGGTACTGTTCCAGCATATCGTAATCCGGAATGGCAGGCCAATACATTTGCAGCAGAACTCATGGCACCAGCAAATATGGTGAAAAATATGAGTATTGAAGAAATAATGGAAGAGTGTGGAATGTCAAGGCAAGCTGCGGCAATTCAATATAATTTAATTCATAAATGATGTTAAGGAGAAATCCTTTACATAGAAAAAACCAAGCACACAAGATGCTTGGCTACTAGTTGAAAGTATGAATACAGTCAACAAGGTTTAATTTAATTCGCAACTAAATTATAACACTGTAATCGTACTTTCGCAAGTAGAAATTGCGAAAGGAGATGATTGAATGTATATTTTCCGTGCTTGGATTACGGTAAAAGATGGAACTAAAGTTTATGCAAAAGATCATGGGAAAAAAGCATTTAGATTTTGGGTAGGTCCTGGACCAGAACCAACTAAAAAGGCTAATTGATGATTTGCAAAAGACATATTTTCTTGTTGAATATGTCTTTTTATAAGAAGAATAAAATTTGGAAGGAGCAAAGGTTGAGTATTTCAATAATATATTGGTGCGTTGTAATCACTATACTGATATTTGTATTTAGAAAAATAGAAGAACAATGGATAGAAGATAACAAAAATCTGAAAAAAGAATCTATAGACAAATTATACTCTATAAAAAGTAGGGGAGAAGGTTTAGAAAAGGTATTAGGTGTTGTTTATATCCCGTATTTGATTACTATGGTAAATGAACAAGGTATTATAGTAAATATAGTAGTTATAATATCAGGAATTTTTTTGGTGGTATTGCTACATGCAAAAATAGCAAAATGCGAAAAAATAATTAGAAAAAAAGAAAATTAAAAAATCAGAAGGCACCCTCGTGGTGTCTTTTCTATTACCCACAAGGACCCTTAACTCAGCAGGTTAGAGTACCCGGCTCATAACCGGGCAGTCCTGGGTTCGAACCCCAGAAGGTCCATTAAAAATAAACCAGATAGGAAGGTGAGGTGATGGCAAACAATGAAAACTTAAAAGGATATGGATTTCATGAACGAACAGCGAAGGAGCAGCGAGAAATCGCTGTTATGGGTGGGAAAGCAAGCGGTGAAGCAAGGCGAAGGAAAGCGAACTTCCGGAAAACCTTAAATCAGCTGCTTGCCACAGAAATAGATAGCCCTGAATGGACTCCTGTTTTGGAGGCCATGGGATTGGAAAGTACATTGGAAACCGCTATGTTGGCAGCACAGATAAAAGAGGCTGTGAATGGCAATACAAAAGCAGCGTACTTTGTAGCGCAGTATGCGGGACAGTCTCCGGAACCAGAGGAAAATATCAAGAACCGTGAGGCGGATACAGAACTTAAAAAAGCAAGGAAACAGGCTGTCACAGGAGAGAATGAGACAGAAGAAGCACTGGAGAAGCTGGATAATATACTAAAGGAGATGCGTGACAATGCAGTTAAGCAGGAAACAGAATGAATATATTGTAAATGCCACGCACCGATGGAATTTTAAGTCTGGTGCTGTTCGTTCCGGGAAGTCTTATGTAGATACGGCATTTGTGGTTCCGTTTCGTATCCGAGAACGAGCCGGAAAGCCTGGGTTAAATGTTATTCTTGGTGTATCAAAAGAGTCCATAGAACGAAATGTATTGCAGCCTATGAGGGAAATCTACACAGATAAGCTAATAGGTACTATCAATAATCGAAATGTGGCAAGAATTTGCGGTGAAGATGTATATTGCTTAGGAGCTGAGAAAGTAAGTCAGGTAGCGAAAATTCAGGGTTCCAGCATTAAATACTGCTATGGTGACGAGGTGGCAAAGTGGAACAAAGAAGTATTCCAGATGTTGAAATCCCGTCTAGATAAACCATACAGTTGCTTTGATGGAAGTTGCAACCCAGAGCATCCGACACATTGGCTAAAAGAATTTTTAGATACTCCTGAACTAGATATATACTTGCAGAAATATACAATTTTTGATAACCCATTTCTTCCGAAAGCCTTTGTTGAGCAGCTTTGTAAGGAATACGAGGGAACTATTTACTATGACCGTTTAATCCTTGGTTTATGGAAACGTGCAGCCGGGGCAATTTACAAAAGATTTGCGGATAATCCTACTGCCTTTTTGTGTGAGATAGTAGATGGGTTATCACCGGATCCGGAGCATAAACAATTCCAGAAAGAAGATATTACCTCGATTGAGATTGGCTTAGACTTTGGTGGAAATCAGTCTGGTCATTCTTTTGTTGCAAGAGGATATACGGATAATTACAGAGATGTGATTGCTTTGAAATCAAAGCGTATTAAAGCAAAAGATGAAAATGAAGACATTGATAGCAATAAGCTGAATGACCTGTTTTGTGAGTTTGTTCAGGAGGTTATAGAACGGTATGGGATTATTGAAAAGCGTGGAGAGTATGTGCAATACTGCAATGTGGAGTCTGTCTTCTGGGATAATGCAGAAACAGTTTTAGGAAATTCTATTCGAAATGCTATTGAAAAGAAATTTCCATGGATATCCGTAAAGCCGGCAAAAAAGAAAACAATTACAGACCGAATTCGTTGTACCGTCAAGCTCATGGGAGCAGGGCGGTTTTTTCTTACCAAAGATTGTGAAAGCTTGGAAATTGCTTTTTCTGAGGCTGTATGGGATACAGAGGTAAAAGACAAAGATGAACGTCTGGATGACGGCAGTACAGACATTGATAGCTTGGATGCTTTTGAATACACCATAGAAAGAGATATGAAATATCTGATACAAGAGGTGGAAGATGTTTGAAAAAATAAAAAATTGGATTAAGGGGGTGACGAGGATGTTCACAATGACTACAATACAAAATCTGGTCGGCGGAGAGGTTGCCATGACAGAAGAAATCATGATGAAAATAGGCGAATGGAACGAAATGCTTACCGGACAGGCTTCATGGTGTTCAAATAGTGATTATATCACGTCACTTCGTATAGAACACGGAATATGCAGAGAATTTGCAGATGTGGTTTTGAATGAAATGGAAGTTTCTGTAAGCAATGAAAAATTAAATACATTGCTTCAAGCATGTATAGAAGACTTGAATGAAAACCTTCAGGATGGACTTGGTCTTGGCTCTTTTATCATAAAACCATTGGGAAAGGATAAAGTTGAATATATTACAGCAGATAAATTTATTCCTATCCATTTTGATGATACCGGAAAACCAGACGACTGTATGTTTATTCAGGTAAAACGGCAAGGGGCTTCACAGTATTATATTCGAACAGAGCGCCATGATATCCGTGACGGAAACCTTAGAATTCGAAATAAAGCTTATAAAAGCTTTTCACCAAATACAATCGGAATGGAAATACCGCTGTCTTTTGTAGAGGAATGGAAGAACTTTCCTGAGAATATAACCTATAAAGGAATGACACAAATGGATTTCGGATATTTTCGGACACCATTAAAAAATAAAATAGATGGTTCTCCTTGCGGAATATCTATCTTTGAGTCGGCTATTGAGCAGATTAAAAAAGCGGATATTCAGGGGGCAAGGATAGACTGGGAATTTGAAAGCGGTGAAAGAGCAATCCATGTAGATGAACGTGCTTTGAATACCAGCATAAAAGGGAAAAAGTTTTTAGAAAGACTTAATAAGCGGTTATATCGTGGCTTTAAATTAGATGCAGGCAAAGATACAGAGTTGTTTAAGGAATTCTCACCAGAACTTAGAGAGGAAGGCTTCATCAATGGATTAGAAAAGTATTATCGTCAAATCGAGTTTGCGGTAGGGCTGTCATACGGAGATTTATCCGATGCACAATACGTAGAGAAAACAGCAACAGAAATAAAAGCATCAAAATCAAGAAAATACAATCGTGTAACAGCCATACAGGATAAGTTGAAAGTATGCTTGGAAGATTTGGTGGCAGGATTAGCCTTTTATAATGGATTATACACATCAGGATATGAGTTCCAGTGTCATTTCAATGACTCCATTCTTACAGATGAAGAAGCAGAACGGCAGCAGGACAGACAAGATGTTAGCATGGGCGTTATGTCACTGACAGAGTATAGAGCAAAATGGTATGGAGAAACGGAGGAAGAAGCGGAGAAAAAGCTTCCAGAAGTAAACGGAGTAATGGAGTGATAACATGAAAAAGCCTGATACAGACAAAATGTCCCTGAGAATGGAGCATATATGGCTGGAAGCAGAAAACCGTATCATTGAGGATATTGTCAGAAGAATAAAAAAGGCTGGAAAGATTACCTCTACTGCTGATTATCAGATTAACAGGCTGGTGGAAATGGGAAAGTCCACAGAAGAAGTTGAACATATCTTAAAAGAAGCCCTAAACGCTACTTATCCGGAAATGTTTAAACTCTATGATGATATAGCAGAATGGCAGTATGTAAGGGACAAAGATATTTATGAACAGGTAAATCAGGAATTTATCCCATTAGAAGAAAATGAACAGCTGAAACAGATATCCGCAGCAGTAAGCAAGCAGACACAGGATACTTTGAAGAACCTTGCACAGTCTTATGGTTATTCTGTTTTAATAGGAAATAAAAGAGTTTTTACTCCTTTCTCGGAATATTATCAAAAGTATGTAGACACAGCTATTATGGATTTGCTAAGCGGTGCGTTTGATTATAATACCGTAATAAGACGTGTTGTAACCCAAATGACAAACAGCGGGCTTAGAACGGTAGATTATGCAACAGGGCACACCAATAGAGTTCCGGTGGCAGTACGCAGAAGCATTTTAACAGGGGTTTCACAGATTACAGGGCATCTTAATCTTTACAATGCAAAGAAACTGGGAACAAATCACTTTGAAGTGGATTGGCACGCAGGAGCAAGACCAACGCACCGAGTATGGCAGGGGCGTGTTTACAGCTATGAGGAACTTGTTAGTGTATGCGGATTAGGAACGGTGACCGGTTTGCAGGGAGCGAACTGCTACCATGCCTTTTATCCTTTTGTTATAGGAGCATCTGAGAGGCAGTGGAGTGATGAATGGCTGGATGAGCAAAACGAGATAGAGAGCAGAACACGATACTGGAAGGGAAAAGAACTGGATACATACGGCATAACTCAGAAGCAGCGGCAGATGGAGACAGCAATGCGGGCACAGCGGTCTAAAATAGCCGGATTAAAGAGTGGAGGAGTAGATGCAGATGAAATAACAATAGAAAAGGCAAGGTATCAGGCACAGCTGCATGAATATGCTAAATTTTGTAATAAGATGGGAGTAAAACAGCAGCGTGAAAGAATTTACATGGATATGAATGGAAGGCTGGCAACAAATACGAAGGAGCAGAACAGGAAGTACACTCCTGAAATGTTTAGAAATGCAGGTAGAGACAGTATTCAGTATAAGCATTATAAAAATATCCTAGGAGATGATATAGGAAGCCTTGAGAAGTTCCGGCAGATGAAGTATAATGAGCCTGAGAAGTTTAGTGTTCTGAAGAAAAAAGTAGATGCATATTCTGAGATTGATAAAAAGGACTGGTCTCCAGAATTTAAACAGAAATCGAAAGATGCGTATGTAAGATTTGAAAAAGAAGGTATATATTTATCTGTTCATGCATTGAGTCGACTGCCAAGATTAAATAAGCCTGGAGTTCCAGAAGTTACAGAAAAAGAGCTGATAGAATTTATTCATGGAAGCCCTAAATATAGAGAAGGTGAGAATAAACTGATTTACTTTGATGCAGAACGTCAATTGGTGGCAGTCAAAAATAAGGGAATAGGAGATATTGTTTCTGTAGTAAGGCGTAAAAGTCCGAAGGAGGTATGGGAAAATGTTTGATAAAATCATGAATTATATCAAAGAATTTTTGGAAAACACACCAGATGATATCTATGATTTTTCGTGTGATTTAGAAGGCTTATTATTAGTACATTATGATGAAATGCATAAAGAACAGCCAAGAGCTACGGAAATACTGAATGATGAGACCCCAGATGTGTGTGCTTTAGGAGAACCCGGTATGAAGCCGGAAGAAATTGAGGATTTCAAACGAAAATTAAAGATTGAATATGACAAGGCTATGAAAGCTGTTGTATAGATGCCATTCATTCTTCGGAGTGAGTGGTATTTTTATACCCATTTTTAGGAGGTATGGGAATGCTGAAATGGTTAAAACAAAGATTTTGTAAGCATAAATACAGAAAACATTATGATAAAGCAAGTAAGAGTTATGTAAAGAGATGTGTGAAATGTAATAAAATTGAACCGAGGTAGAACAAGTGGCACATAAAGATATGTGTTATTTTTATTGTCTTTTTCTGGAAGACGTAAAAGAACAGAAGAAAGGAGCACGCAAAATGAAAAAAGAAGAATTGATTGCACTTGGAGTATCAGAGGAACATGCAGATAAGATTGTTTCTTGCTGGAATGAAGCCTTAAAAGGCTATATTCAAAAATCAGAATATGATACAAAAGTGCAGGAATTGGAAACCACACAGCAGCAGCTTGAGACTGCAAATCAGACAATCGAAGGGTTCAAAGATTATGATGATGTAAAAGCAAAAGTCGAAGAGTATAAGACAAAATTTGAACAGTCCGAAAAAGAAAAAGCAGATATTCAGGCAAATTATGAATTTACAGGAAAATTGCAGGAGGCAGCAAAGAAAGCGGGAGCACGTGCTTTAAAAGCAGTTATGCCCTATCTTGATGTGGAAAGTTTAAAGAAATCTCAAAATCAGGATGCAGACATTGATGCAGCGTTTGAAACAGTAAAAAAGGATAACGCATTTTTGTTTGGGGCAGATGAACCTATTAACAATCCAGTAGTCGGTCCTACTGGCGGAGGCAGTGGAAATCAGACTACTGCAGCAATCAGAGCAGCAATGGGGCTGCCGGAAGAAAAATAAGAAAAGAGAGGTAAAAGCGAATGAATAATATTGAATTGTCAACTATTTATCTGCCAATGCTGGATGAGAAGTATAAAGCAGAGGCAAAAACATCTGTACTTGATGGAGATGAAACAGTAGCCAAAAAGGGCGGAAACGGAGAGATTAAAGTTGCTAAGCTTGATATGTCTGCACTTGGTGATTTTGATAGAAAAAGTGGATATACAAAAGGAAATACAAGTCTTACATGGGAAACAGTAAAGTATGATAAAGAACGTTCTCAGGATTTAAGAATTGACCGACTTGACAATGCAGAGGCATTAGGACTTCCGTTTGCAAAATTATCCGGTGAATTTATGCGACTTCATGTAGCACCGGAAACAGATGCTGCAAGAATTGCCAAGATTGCCGGTACAGATGGTATTAGCAAAAAAGAAGAAACACTGGATACAGGGGAAGCTGTAATAAAAGCGCTTCGTGAGTGTACCAATAAGATGGATGAAGACGAAGTTGTTGAAGGAAACAGAATTTTATTCATTACACCAACGCTTTTAGGTATGCTGAGTGATATGGACTCTTATAAATCTAAAGAAGTATTAAACCGTTTCTCACAGGTAATTAAAGTGCCGCAGTCCAGAATGTATACAAAGATTGACTTAAACGACGGAAAAACGGAGTATGGATTTAAAAAAGCGGCAGACGGAAAATCAATTAACTTCCTGTGTGTGGAAAAATCAGCGGTTGTTTCTGCAATGGAGCAGTTTGTGAAGTATTTTAGTCCTGATCAGGACCAAGAGGGAGACTCTCATGTGTTTAAATACAGAAACTATAACCTGTATGCGCATGTTTATGAGAATAAATTAGCAGGTATTTACTGTTCACATAAAGCGGGGGAGTAAGCCCCGCTGATGATATTGCCTTGATTGACAGCGGGAAAATCGGAAAGGCAAAAGTAGGGAAAGCTAAGTAAAGGAGAGAACGTATGAGTTATGAACCGACTGTATGGAAAGACGGAGACGTTATTACTGCTGAAAAAATGAACAAATTGGAACAGGGTGTAAAAAATGAGCAGGTAGGACCGAAAGGAGAACCCGGTCCTACCGGAGCAAAAGGGGACCGAGGTCCTCAAGGACCTGCGGGACCGGCATATACCCTGACTGCCGCAACGAAATCAGCTTTAGGAGGAGTAAAACAGGCTGCCCTTGTTGCGGAAGCAGCAGGCGCAAATGTTACGAAGGAAGAATTTAAGAAATTGTTAGATGCTTTAAAGGCTGCCGGTATTATGGCAAGTGCGTAAGGAGATAATTATGCGTGTAGAATATAACTTTTATGTGTCTTCCTATGGAGGCACGAACTTGTCGGAACAGGATTGGGACAGGCTATCTCAGAAAGCTATTCAGCGATTGAGGCACTTCACTTTTGGCAATCTTCCTGAACAATGGGTAGATGAAACATGGGAGAAACAGGCAAAATGTGCAGTGTGTGAAATGGCAGAAATTCTTTATTTGCAGGAAGAAAGACAGGGAAAAACGTCTGAAAATACAGACGGTTATTCTGTGACTTTTGAAACCGAAGAACAACTGAATGGAAAGTTGTATGATATTGCTTATGTGTATCTTGGTCATACAGGAATGATGAATTTTGGAGTTGATGTAGGATGTTGACAAATGCAATTATTACAATTTTTAACCGTTTTCCCAGCAGGGAGGAAGAGACATTTATCTATGTACCCCATACAGTGCCACGTGTGTGGTTTCATACGAACCAGAAAAGCAGTGTGAGCGAAAGAGGATTATCCAGTGCCGATGAATATAAAATCAGAATCCCGTATGAAGAATGCGGAGGATGGCTTCCGGAGAATGACTTTAGAGAACTGGCAAATCCAGGCGGACATTGGACGGTACAGAATGGTGATTTCTTCCTAATAGGGAATTGGAATAAGGGAGCGGTAAAAGGAATTAAAGAGATTGAAAAAGAGTTCTCAGGAATGGTTGGGAAAGTGCTTAGCCATTCCGAGAACTTTTTTGGTTCTTCTAAGCATATCAGGATAGGAGGCAGTTCCTAAATGGCAAAGATTAAACTGCAGATAGATCCTATGGATAAAATTCTTTTAAAGAGAAGCTTAAATAAGAATGGAAAAGGGCAACAATTCTTTACCCATGAAGTAAGGAGGATGTCAACACCCTATGTTCCATTTTTATCCGGATATCTGTCTCATAATTCTGTAACAGAAACGCCCAATACGATTACCTATAATACCCCTTATGCAAGACGGCAATATTACGAAAATAAAGGTAAGAATAGGACAAAACATCCGCGGGCTGGAAGCCATTGGACAGAGAGATGCTGGGCAGATCGGGGAAAAGAGATTATACAGGCAACAGCAAAGTTCTGTGGAGGAAAAGTAAAATGAGTATCGCAGGAAAAATTACAGATTTCATTAGAACATGTCCGTTTTTACAGGACTTTGAAAGTATGTTTCCAAAGGTGGATTTTGACAACCTTGAGGAAGATGCAACGGCGTATTGTATCGAAAGTAGTCCGGCAGAACCTATTTTAAAGCGCTATACAAATGGAGATACACTTCGTCAGTATGTGTTTTCTCTTTGTTCCAGAGAATGGTATGGACCAGAGGAAAATCAGGATACATCTGAATTTTATGAGAAGTTTGCAGATTGGTTGGAGGAATGTACCGAAAATAACACGCTTCCACAATTATCCGGGAAATTACAAAGTAAGTCCATCCGGGCAACCACAGACGGATATTTATATGCAGCACAGGAAAATAAGTGTCAGTATAGAATTCAATGTCAATTTGTTTATTATAAACGGAGGTAAAAGAGAATGAGAAAAATGAATTTACAGCTTTTTGCAGCGAAAACCCAGAACGGGGTAGTAGGACGCTGGCAACATCCGGGGTATTTGGATGTGTCAGGAGGAGCAGAGCAGGCTCAGTATGAACTTTTAGGATTTGGTGTAACTCAATTAGATGACTCACCGTCTGCACAGACAGCTTCAAAGAGATATGTTAATCAGAAATCAGCAACCCAGACAATCGGTTCTTATGAATGGACTGCTCCTTTGGAATTTGACTTAATTCGTTCTGAAAAAGCTATTGAGTTTATTGCAAGTATTGGAGAAAATGAGAAAACAGGTGCAGAGGCGGAAACTAATTATGTGTTGGTATATTTGGAAAAACCTGTTGCTGAAGCCGAGGGAAGTTACGAGGCAAAGCGTAGAAGAGTAGCTGTAGAGGTTTCTGAGTTTTCAGATAACGATGGAGAAATGCAGGGCTCAGGCAATCTCCTGGCTGTATCGGACTGGGAAACTGGGGCTTTTGATACAAAGACTAAGGCTTTTACACCAAAGGGGGAGTAATTCCCCCTGTTAAAAAAGCCTTGACTAACAGGGTAGTGACCAAAGGCAAGAGAAGGGAGAAAATTCATGAAAATTAATGGTTTAGATTTAGAATTTGAATTATTCGATGTGGATGCAGAAGATGTAAAACAAAGATATTTTCAGGAATTGGAAAAAATGAAAACAATTAAAGCAGATGAACCTGAAGGAACAGAGCGTGAGAAATCCGTATATTTGTGCCAGAGAGTAAAGAACCTGTTCGATAACGTATTTGGAATGGGAACAGGAGAAAAGGTTTGCGGAACAGGAAACAATGTGCTGTCTTGTATCAGGGCTTATGAGCAGTTGGTGCATGAGCAGCTTCGGCAGCAGAATGAGTACAAAGAGATTATTTCACGTTTCTAGGTGATAACATGAATGTTTTAACAGAGAAATTCCCTACACAGTTGGAGATACAAGGTAGGTATTGGCCTATAAATTGGGATTTCCGCACTGCTTTGGATTGTAATGAGATGATAGAGCAGAGCCGGCAAGACATTACAGAAGCGGAACTTTTAGATATTCTTGGAAAGTTTTATAAAAACTGTAACCATTATACGGAAGAACACATTGAAAAGATGTTCTGGTTTTTCGCTTGTGGAAGAGAAAAAGAACATAAGATTTTTCCCAGAAAGATTGCAGGAATAAATGATAAGCAGCCATTTGATTTTCAGAAAGATGCCGGTCTTATTTATGCTGGTTTTCAGCAACAGTATGGTATAGATTTACAGACTACGCAGATGCACTGGTGGCGCTTTATGCTTCTTCTTGAGAACTTAGGGGAAGGAACTCGGCTTTCGAAAGTGATTGAATATAGAACCAGAGATACTTCTTCGAAACATTTATCTAAAGAAGAAAGAACTTTTTATAAAGCTATGCAACAGTATTATGGTTTAGACAGAAAGCACAACAGACAGGAAGATGAGATGCTGGAAAAGATTGAGGAAGCACTTATGAATGGCGAAGACATCACAGAACTGTTAAAAGGCGGTGAGTAAATGGCAGATGGAAAAGTAGTAATTGAGACAGACCTTGACTCCTCAGGAATAAAAAAGGGACTTTCTAAGCTTGGGAATTTAACCACAAAGGGCTTAAAAGCAACAACAGCAGCAATTACCGGGACCAGTGTTGCTCTTGAAGGAATTGGTCTTGCAGCTGTAAAGGCTGGCTCAGATTTTGAAGCACAAATGTCTCGTGTGAAAGCTATTTCAGGTGCAACCGGCACAGAATTTGAAAAACTAAAAGACCAGGCAATTCAGTTAGGGGCAGACACTTCTTTTTCTGCCAGCCAGGCAGCAGAGGGGATGGAAAATCTTGCAGCAGCAGGATTTAATGTGAATGAAACCTTAGATGCAATGCCTGGATTGTTGGATTTGGCTGCTGCATCAGGAGAGGATTTATCGAAAAGCTCTGATATTGCTGCATCAGCAGTAAGAGGCTTTGGATTAGAAGCAAAACAGACAGGACACGTTGCTGATGTATTAGCAGCTAATGCAAATAAGACAAATTCCTCCGTTTCAGAGACAGGTGAGGCTATGAAATACGTAGCACCGCTTGCAAGAGCCGCAGGGTTATCTTTTGAAGAAACAGCAGCTGCAATCGGTATTATGGCAAATGCAGGCATTCAGGGCTCTCAGGCAGGTACAACCTTGCGTGCGGCTATTTCAAGGCTTTCAAATCCTACGGAAGATATGACTGCGGCTATAGAAGAGTTAGGAATATCTTTCTATGACTCAAACGGAAAGATGAAGTCCTTAACAGAGCAAGTCGGAATGCTTCAGAAAGCAACCTCCGGTATGACCGATGAGCAGAAAAACAATTATATGGTTACGCTGTATGGACAAGAAGCATTATCCGGTATGCTGGCTCTTATGAATGAGGGCGAAGGAGCTCTTAATGATTTAACAGAAGCATACAAAAGTTGTGATGGTACCGCAAAGGAAACAGCTAAAACGATGCAAGATAACTTGCAAGGTGCAGTTGAACAGTTGAAAGGTTCAGCAGAGAGTTTAGGGATTGTTTTCTACGAAAAGGTTTCTAACTCTTTAAAGGACACAGCAGAAACTGCCACAGAAAGCATCAACAATATTACGGATGCCTTTCATAACGGAGGATTAGATGCTGCAATCGAACAGGCAGGAGATGAATTTGCTGACCTTGCTACAAAAGCAGCTTCACATGCTCCTAAAATGGCAGAAACTGCTGTTCATTTTATAGAGTCTTTTACAGAAGGAATTATTTTCAACAAAGATGAATTATATAATTCAGCAGTAGATATAGCTGAAACACTTGCAGGAGGGCTTGCTGACTTACTGCCAGATGAACTGGAACGTCCGGTGGATGATGCCATTGATGCAATAGCAGACTCTTTAAATTCAGGAGGTTTAAAGAAGGCAGGAAAGACAGCTGACGCTACTTTTGACAATTTAATAGATGCAGCAGGAAATTTAGCTGAGAAGGCATTGCCGCCTTTGACAAAAGGATTGGACTTTGCAGCAGAAAATTTAGACATACTCGCAGCATCTGCAACAACAGCTTTTTTGGCATTCAAAGGTTATAAGGTCATTACTGAAGCCAATCGAGCGCTTAGTAAAGGAGCAAAAGCTTGGAAGACTGCCTCAGCAGCTGTCGACGCTTATAACGTAATTCAGATGGCATGCACTGCTCAAGGGGTTGTATCAAACGCAACACTTACGGCAGGACAGACGGTTGTTGGACTCTTGACAGGAAAAGTTTCTCTTGCAACAGCTGCACAAACTGCGTGGAATGCTGTTATGGCAGCTAATCCTATTGGGCTTGTGATTACAGCAGTCGGTGCTTTGGCAGCTGGAATAGGTATCTATACTTTAACGCAAGAAAAGGCTTCAGAGTCTACTTATGAATTGTCAAAAGCACAAAAAGAAGTATTAAATTCCTGTAACGATGTAACAAAGTCTATACAGGAAGAAAGAACCGCAAGAGAACAAAATGTTCAATCAATCGAAAGAGAATATGGAAAATATACATCACTGGTTACAGAATTACAAAGCATAACGGATGCAAATGGCAAAGTTAAGGATGGATATTTGGAAAGAGCAAAGGTAATTACAGGTCAATTATCAGATGCTTTAGGATTGGAAATTGAGCTGACCGATGGAATTATTGAAAACTATCAAGAAACCATTGACAAAATAAAGGAAGTCATTGTTCAGAAAAAGGCGGAAGCATTGCAAGCCTCTATGCAGGAAGATATGGCGAAAGCTTATGAAAAGAGTGAAGAGGCTGTAAACAAATATAAAGAAGCTGTTAAAGTATTAAACAAAACAGAAAGCGATGTAAAAACTGCAACAGAAAATGCAAAATTCGCAAAAGAAAGATACAATGCTGCACTTGCAAGTGGTGCTGAGGATTTAGCATATTACAACAGTAAACAAGAACAAGCTAATCAAGCGGTAAAAGAAGCTAAAAAATCCCACGAGGAAGCCAAAAAGAGTGTAGACGATGCTAAAATATCTATGAGTAATTTGGCGGCAGAAGTAAATAACTATGACGCTTTGATAGATGCTATGGCAACAGGTGAAACAGCTAAAATAGAAGCAGCTATGACAGCGCTTGTTACTTCTTATAAATCGTATAATGAAGAAACATTGGCATCTTCTCAAAAAACAAGAGAAGAAATGTACGCTCAAGCAAATGGATATGTAGAGAATTTAAAAATAGTACAGAATGGTACTGTTGAAGTTGCAGATAGTATTTATCAGCAAATGGTAGATACCGCTGTGAATTCAATTAAAGAGTTCAATAAGCTGCCAGAAGGTATAGCACAGGGAATTGAAGAAATTGGACCGGAAGCTAGCGCGGCTTTAATATCTACTTTTGCACAGGCAGATATAGATGGAAAATTAGATGAGGAAGCAAAAGGGGCTGTAAAATCTTTTATTGATGGTTTTGACGGATTAGACAAAGAAACAAAGACGATATGGTCACAAGCATGGTATGGAGCATTAGAAGGTCTTGAAGGATTTGAAGAGTTAAAAAATCCTGCCGAAGATGGTGTTGAAGCTTTTTTAGAAAGCTTGGAAGCAGCCCTTGAGGTACATAGTCCTTCAAGGGCAGTAAAACGAATATTTTCTTATGTATGGCCAGGGGCATCAGAAGGTCTTGAAGAAGGAAAAGATGGCATCATCGAAAAAGGAAAAAGTATTATTTCTAATTTCCTTTCTATCCTCGGTATCGAGGGTGAAAAGTCTCATGGTCTTGGTGTAAATATCATGAACTTATTTGGGCTTGGGATTGGAAGCCAAAAAGGTAATATTGATATAATTTCAAAAGAAATTGCAGACTCCTCAAATGAACAGCTGGGTTCTGCTGATACCAAAGAGACCGGTTCGAGAAAAGCATTAGAATACAATGAAGGTGTAGGTAGTAATAAAGGACTGATTGATAATACTTCTAATACTCTTGCAGACTCATCCAATAAGAAACTTGGTTCTAAAGATACGAGAGGAACAGGAAAAAGAAAAGGTTCGGAATTTAATTCTGGACTTGGCAGTAATTCAGGTGCAATCAGTTCAACTGGTACAATGTTATCGAATAAAGCTGATGTGGGTATGGGTTCAGCTAATACGCTTGAAACAGGACGTAAAAAAAGCCATGATTACAGGAGCGGATTAGAGAATGAAAATACATATCAAGCAGGCAAGAAAAAGGCTGAAGAAGGAAGAAACGGCTTAAATTCAGTTGATACCAGTAATACAGGTAAAAATTTTATTCAGGGATTTATTAACGGGTTTGGATTAGCTGATGTATGGTCTGCTGCTTGGAATATTGGAAAAAGGGCATTATCAGCACTGAGTTCAGCAATAAAAGAAGGTTCTCCTTCAAGACTAACAAGACAATCTGGGAAATACTTTGGTCAGGGATTTGAGATAGGGATTAAAAGTCGTGAGAAAGATGTAAAAAAAGCATCAGAAAATCTTGCAGAGGTAGCATTAGAAGCTGTGGATTTATCTGATATATCAAATCGTATGAGGGAAGCAATGGCAATCAATACAAGCCGTATAGCAAAATCTTTTGCCATAGATACGAGCCACAGCGTATTGAATAATCAAGAGATAAATACGAACTTACAACTTTCAGATGCAGATATGAAACGTCTATCAAAACAATTTGGCATTGTTGCAGGAGATGTTTTTGCAGAAAATATGGAAGGGATGACAATACGGGCTTATGATAGGGAGTTATTTAGAATTATAAGGAAGGGTATGCCATGATGAAGATATATTATGAAAATAGTCAGGGAATTCAACTGGATTTATTAAAATCTCCTTATCGGCTGCAAACAGGGAATATTTTTGACTATAAGTGGAGTTATTCTCATCGAGCAACCGTTCGTAAAACTACTAAAATCAAAGGTTTTTCTAAGGATGTAGAAGAAAAGAATTTACTGCTTAGTATTTTAAATTATGGAAAACAGGCATATTATAATGCAATAAATTTCTTCGCCCAAACAACAGAGTTTGATGTAGTGAATAACAGTCCCGGAAAATTATATGTAGGTGACATGTATTTAAGATGTTTTATTATAGCATCTGAAAAGACAGAGTGGGAAAGCGGAATAGAGCTCCTGGATAATGAGATAACGCTTGCAATAGACTATCCCTTCTGGATAAAAGAACACCCCTATTATTTTAAATCCAGTGATGTTACATCTGCAAAGAATAAGCGTTATGCCAATAAATATGCTTATCGTTATGCAAACGGTTTAAACAACACCTACCTAATCAATGAGCACTATGCAGAGTGTAACTTTCGCATGAACATCTATGGACCATGTGTCAAACCGTCTGTTTACATTGGAGGGTATGAATACCATGTGGATACAGTTTTAGAAGCAGGGGAATATTTGGAAATTGACAGCGCAGCGGAGACCGTAACAAAAATCCTGACTTCCGGGATAAAGGTCAATGCTTTTCATTACCGTTCTTTTGAAAATTCGGTTTTCCGCCCTATTCAGGTGGGAAGACAGGAAGTATTCTGGGATGGGAAGTTTGATTTTGACTTAATCCTATTTGAAGAAAGGAGTGAGCCTAAATGGTCGTAAGTGTAGAAGCTGTCTATGAAGGCGGTACCTATCCTTTAAGGAGGGACAACCAGACAGGGGCATATACGGCAAAGATAGAAGCCATCCGGAAAAAGTTAAAAACCGAGGAACGATACAGTTATTACCCTATAATGTTACGGATTACAGATGATGCCGGGAATGTAACGGTAAAAACCATTTCTGATGCAGAGATTGGGCAGAACCTTTTGCTTGTGGTAAGGGAGGAACAGTTTTTTCCTCTGAAATTCATTGTGGCAAATGAAAAAGGGGAAGAACTGGGTTATGTGAAGGAAGCTAATTATATCGACCTGGAGCTGGGTGAAACCAATGACTTTGAGTTGGAATTCAGCGCTGACGCATGGAAGGAAGAAGCCTATAACTGGGGATACCGGATTTTTATTCCAAACACGGAGTACGGTGGACTTTTGGAGGAGAGAAAGACTTCCACCGGACAGGGTACGGTTACATGGCTTGGCTATACATGGAGAGGGCTGCTTAATCAGAAAATCATACAGCCGCCAAACGGGGAAACTCATCTTACAGTCTCCGGAGATGCAAATAAAATTATAAAGGATATCATTGGGAGCCGGTTTGGCTCTCTTTTTGTTGCAGAAACAGAAGCCAGTGGGATTGAAATCAGGAATTACCAGTTTGACCGTTATTGTACAGTTTTGGAGGGACTGGAAAAGATGCTGGCCGGCAAACAGGCAAGATTAAAAATCTGTTATAAGCAGGGTACACCGGGGCTTTTAGACAGCGCTGTATTATTAAGTGCTGTACCAATCACAGACTGGTCGGAGCATCTGGAATACAGCCAGGATGGAAGACTGACCTTTACCACGGAGGATTACCGAAGGGGGATTAACCATTTGATTTGTGCCGGAGAAGGGGAAGGAACGGAAAGACAGGTATTACATCTGTATGTGCAGGGAGATGGGAGCATTCTGCAGGATAAACCTTATTATAGCGGTCTTGCAGAAAGGGAGGCACTGTATTCCTACACTTCTGTGGAGGATTTAGAGCAGCTTAAAAAAGATGGAATAAAGCAGTTGGAAAGCCTGAAAAATTATAGAGGGATGGAAGCGCATATTAACAATGTAGATGTGGACATTGGTGACATGGTAGGAGGTAGGGACAGGGTAACTGGAATGTCTATACAGCAGCCTGTAGTTGGCAAAATCCTTACAATAAAAGACGGGGAAATAGATGTGGAATACAAATTGAAAGGAGCGAAGTGATATGGGATTGAAACCGCTTACAATCAATACACCAGCGGAAAGCGCAGCACATATTTTAGCGGAAGATGATGCAGCGCTTTACGCCGGGATGCTGGCACAGGACAGTGTATTGAACTTGGGGAGCAAATTAAAAGCAACGGTAATAAGCAATAATAAAGTCCGTATTGCAGACGGGGTGGTTCTGGTAGGAGGACATGCTGCAAGGATTGTGAAAGGCGATTATGAAGACATGACTATCAATAACGGAGTCAGCGGTCAGAAGCGGAATGATATTATCATGGCACGCTTTATTGCAGGAGTTGACGGGGGTGCAGACTCTTACAAGCTGGTTGTGATACAGGGGACATCCGGGATAACAGCGAAAGATCCTGTATATACAAAAGGGGATTTATACAACGGCGATAAACAAAGGGACTATCCTTTGTGGAGGGTAAAGATTGAGAACCTTAGCATTGTGAAGGTAGAGCAGATGTTTACTGTAGGGAAAAGCACTGAAGAGGTCATGGCAGAGATGCTGGCAGCCAATGCAGCCCTGCAAAAGCAAATTGACGCCAAATGTGCGACAACAACCATGGGAGGATACGAGAGAGAATGGCTTCTCACAGATAGTTGGGTAGAAACAGGGAATTATAATGGTTTCGAAGGAGAAGATGAGTATTATAAAGGAACGAGAGGAAGCGACGGACACATTGAAATTAAAAAAAGTGGAGTTTATTTAATTGTATTTCAGGCAAGTGTGCGAAAAAAAACTTACATGACGACTGGGAATATCTGGTCAGACGTAACTGTTAATGGGACTACTATTGGCGGTGATACACATTACATGCCAGAAGGGACATATTACGACACACTTAGTTTTGTTACATATCAATATATAGCTGCAGGAAGTAAGGTTAAGGCAAGATTATCTGTAAATACAGAACTTACAGATGTGTGGAGCCAGGGTGGCGAGTACCTGAATGTTGTAAAATTGTCTTGAAAAGGGGGAGAAGGATGTCTGTAAAAGAAGTAGTCCTTACTCTCAACGGGCAGAATTACGCACTGAGAAAAAATACAGAAGGTGAATATGAGGCGGTGATCACAGCGCCGGAAGAGTCCGGTTATACGCAGCCAGAGCATGCCTATGTAATGGAGCTTCGTATCATAGACCAGTCCGGCACGATTGTCATTGATAAGAATCATGATACCTTTGGAAGCAAAATGAAGCTGGCTGTCGTGGAAAGAGTGCCGCCTGTCATTTCTCCTGTCTTTCCTACGGAGAGTGCCTATCTGACAGAGCGAACAGTGCAGATACAGTTTGATGTTACGGACGATGACTCCGGAGTAAAAAAAGATACCATATCCCTCCAGATAGACGCCGGGACAATGCTTACAAAGCAGCTTACTAAAATTTCGGTAATCGAAGGGTATCACTGTACTTATGTGACTGCATTAAAAGAAGGGGTGCACATTTTAAGGATAAAAGCAGAGGATCGGGACGGAAATGCCATAGAAAAGATAGTGACTTTTAAGGTTGACACAACAGCTCCCAGTTTAAACATATCAGAGCCATCGGATCATATTGCCTTAAATGTTCCCACTTGCCGGATTGTAGGAATTACCAATGATACCACCAGTGCACCGTGTACGGTTACCATAAACGTAAACGAAAAAGAGCAGGGCCATGTGCCGGTAAACGGAGATGGGACATTCTTAAAAGAAGTGCTTTTAGAAGAAGGCGTCAATCTTATCCGCATCAAAAGCACAGACAGAGCGGGCAACTATGCAGAGGTTGTAAGGAATGTCACCTATAACTTTGATACCCCACAGGTTTTGGGAGTGAAAATAGTGCCCAATCCGGTGTCTGCCGGAAAGTTTTTTGAGATTATAGTCAATGCAACAGATTAAGGCGGTGTGGAATGGTACGAATTGAGCAGATAGAAGTCCTGCCAAACCCTGTAAGGACAGGGGGAAAAGTAAAAATAACCGTAACATTGCAGGAAGAGTACGAAAATGCAAAGCGGTATAAAAACAGGTACCCTTGCCGGTACGGGAAAGGAGAAGCAAAATGAAAGAAATTGTATTTAACGATGGGAGAAATCTGGAAATTCAGTCAGTAGAGAGTCGGGAAGGAAAGTTATATGTAAGGGTTATCCTTACAACTTCCGAGCAGTTAAAGGCTTTGTTTGGGGATGAATTTGCAACCCGGAAAATGACCTTGTATGAAAACCATAAAGAGCAGGAAGCATTTGAGAACTATAACAAGCTGTCCTACTTAAAAGAAGAAGCCGGAGGTATCTGGGAAGTGGAGATGCTGCAAAGAGAAAAAGAGGATGCCGTAAAGATTGCAGAGCTTACTATGCAGCTTCAGGAAGCAAACCGGCAGATTACAGATTTACAGCTTGCAGTCTGTGAACTCTATGAAGGAATGGGGGTATAAGCAATGTCAAAGGTTTATGCAGATTTAATCAAAAAGGGTTTTAAAACCATTGAAGAAGTACCGGAGAAAATCAGGGAAGAGGTAAGGACGCTTTTAAAAGAATGAGAAGAAGCAAAGATACAAGTGGAAAGCGTGCCGTAAGAAAGGAGGGATAAAATTTGAGGGTTGATTTTAACGATGACAGAAAGCATGTGAAGGTAACCGGTCTTGACCAATGGGATTATGGACAGAAGTTGGAGATATACGGGATACCCAATGTCACCCATGCGGAAGTCCATATTTGCTGTGAAAATGATACAGAAGCCCTAATCATACAGGCGCAGGTGACGGAACATATCACAGCGGATATCCCGGACGCACTTTTACGCACCGGGGAAAATTTAAAAGCTTATGTCTATATTGCCACGGCAACGGAAGGAAAAACAATCCGTACAATTACAATGATTGTAAATAGGAGGCAGCGGCCAGAAGACTACACGGTGTTACCGGAAAAGAACTTATTAAGGGAAATCCTGGAAAGGCTGGATTTGAAAGCGGATGATATCAAACTTACGGAGAATGAATTACAGCTGCTTTCCGGTGGAAAGGGAATTGGAAGCAAAATCCGTCTTCCTGGTGGTTCTGGTGGCAGGGAAATTGAGCTCAGAAATAATGGAACTGCAATCCAATGGAGATATACAGACAGTAATGATTGGATAGATTTAATTCAAACAGAAGAATTAAGAGGCAAAGATGGTGTTACTCCAAGTTTTATCATAAGGGACGGACACCTGATTGCAATATATGAAGAAAAGGAGAAATAAAACATGGCAAGAGAAGTAGATTTAGGAAGCATTGTGGGACCAAGAGGACCGCAGGGAGAAAAAGGAGAGAAAGGAGATCCAGGTGCAACCACAGCAGACGGAGTATCCTATAAAGACTCCAATGTAGCAAATGCATTAGATGAACTGACAAAAAGGATGGATGATGTGCAGTATACACCAATCCAGATTACTTCTTTTTCTAATAACGTGAATACGGCTGAAATGGGTAGTACCGTAAATACCGTCGTATTGAATTGGGGATATAATAAAGAGCCAAAGAAGGCGACACTTGATGGAAGCGGATTGGACGTAAAATTAAGGACAAAGACCATTGAAGGGGCTGGCATTAAAAGCAATAAAACTTATACTCTTACTGCAACGGATGACAGGGAGGCCAAAGCAACCAAAACCACAGCAATTACATTTTTAAACGGAGTGTATTATGGAGTGGGCACCGCAGTTGGGGGTGCCATAAACAATGACTTTGTGAAAGGACTGACCAAAAAGCTTTCCGGAAGCAAAGCCGGAAGTTTTACCGTAAATGCCACAGAAGGAAACTATATTTATTATGCTCT